>Ga0210037_1000101_pt1 | contig 75111 bp, 64 predicted proteins | sample CryGey08umfilter_3_FD_185451 | JGI IMG/M metagenome (GOLD analysis project Ga0210037, IMG submission 185451) | Groundwater microbial communities from aquifer in Utah, USA - Crystal Geyser 4/9/14 0.8 um filter (SPAdes) (version 3) | ecosystem: Environmental > Aquatic > Deep subsurface >...
GAAAAAATACAAGAAAATGTTTCATATTTCTTTGATAAATTATTTTCACTTTTTATCTTTACTCGCTAACAATGTTCGAAGGAACCTAATAACACCATATACTAATAAAATAAGATTAATAGTAGGCCAGAGGAAAATTAACAAAATCTGAACAACTATTATATTGTTCAAATAACTCAGGAAAGCAATATTCAATAAAATAGAAGCCAGCGTAAGACTCACATACTTATTCAGACGATAAAAAATAACACCGCTTATCAATGCAACAGCAATAAAAAACCAAAAAAACATATTAGCTAAAAAACCACCTAACCCTATGGAGTCTAACATATTCTTATATTAAATAATTAGTACAAAAAAATACATCGCTACTTTATCACAATATATCATTCTCTTCTAACCGTTGGTATCTCAAAAGCAATAACTCTAGTGATTTTCATGTTTCTTAAAATATTTAATTATGAGGATAATATTTATAACCGGCCAGATAAAAACAGAGAAATATTGAAACCATTCTATTCTATAGATTCGAAAAATTAGACTACCCGAAATAGATACTAAAAAAAATATTAAATTAAATAAGATTGAGAAGAGAACAAATAACAATTCTCTATTTTTATATTTTAAATAAAATACATATAAAAAAATAACCACTGATATCGAAAACCAAAATATAACACTCGTATCATTCGGACAGGCCAGGAATGAACACATACTTTTTTCGTTAAAAAATTATTTTATGAAAAATCACGAACGGTATTCTGCTCTATTTATTTCGAGAGAAAAACCCGCTTGGGAGCGGGGTTGATCTATTATTTCATTTCTGATTTATGCATTGCCCAGTGGGTGATGGTGCCGATAGCCGAGAGGACGATGGCACCGAGGATTGCTACGAGGAATCCATGGACTTCGAAGCCCTTGATGAGTCCTCCGAGGAGCCAAAGGAGAAAGCCATTGATAATGAACGTGAAGATACCAAAGGTGAGAAGGTTGATAGGAAGAGTGAGGACGAGGAGAATCGGTTTGATCGTCACATTGATAACGCCCCAGAAAAGAGCAAGGATGAGAGCAGTACCAATACTTTTCACGCTGATTCCTGAAACGATATATGGGAGCACGAGAAACGCCATTGCACTGACGAGCCATTTGAGAAGAAGCATAGAGATATGTCTTATGGATTATATCTGTATTATAGCACTCTTTCGGAAAAAAATACTACGACCTACAAAAAAAGTCAAGAAAAAAACTCCCTCGAAGTAGAGGAAGTTTCTTTCGTTTTCATTTATTAGAATCTTGATCTCTCAGTATGAGAGAATTTATTTTTTCGCATTTTTGCGACGGCGGAGGAGGGCTCCAGCGGTCTTGAAACAGATAATGATGTCGAGCCAGAGCGACCAATTTTCAATGTAGAAAACATCAAGTCTGTATTCGTCTTCGAAAGCGAGATCAGAACGTCCCGATACTTGGGCCATACCGGTTACGCCTGGTTTGATTGTGAGAAGACGACGGTGGTATTCGGAATAGCGCGCCACTTCACGTTCTTGGTGTGGACGAGGACCAACAAGACTCATCGTTCCTTCGAGAACATTGAAGAATTGGGGAAGTTCATCAAGAGAGAAGCGTTCGATGAATGCCCCTACTTTCATTTTTCTCGGATCATCTTTTATTTTATAGAGGATACCACCTTCGCGGGTATTGCGTTCTTCGATGAGTTTCTTCTCATATTCCATCGCTTCTTCTAAATGTTTGTTCTCGGGAGTGATGCAGTGTTTCCAGAGCATATAACGAAATTTGTAAACGAAAAATTTTTGTCCGTTCTCACCGATACGCTCATTTTTGTAAATAATCGGTCCTTCACTATCTTCCCATTTGATGAGAAGCGCAATAGTAACCATCACAGGAGAGAAAAGCACCGTCAACAAAAAACCTGCCACGATATCATAGATGCGCTTGAGGACGCGTCCCCAACCATCGAGAGGTGTGTGCTGGAATTCTATGATCGGTTCACCATTGAAAATGGTCATCGAAAAATGAGTGGTTTGAAGGGTTGTCGGGAAGTAGCGATAGAGAATGTTGTTAATCTGACAGTAGTCGAAAAGTTTCGCCTGTTCATCATCAGTCATCGAAGAATCGCCGACGATAATTTCATCAAGACCGCGCGTCTGACGAATTTCTTTGATATGAGAAACGCTTTCATCCGCAATTTGGTCAATCACTTGATAGCCGATCGCTTTGTTTCTGATCAGCAGTGCTCTCATCGTACGCATCTTGTCATTGAATCCAATGAGGAGCACACGATGAATGCCGATGCCCTTATTGACGAGAAGCCATTTCTGAAAACGTTGGATGAGATAACGAGCAAGGACGACGTAGAAAATTGCCAGAAGCCACCCTATAATGATAATAAAGCGTGACGAAAACCACTCTCTATTGAGGAAGACTCCAATGATGATAATAATTAGCCCAAAGGTGATGGCTTTGGTCACGCCGTAGGCCTCTTGCCAGAAACGACGAGTGACACGCATCCGATAGAGTCCTTCGAGCGCCAGAATGAAAATGAAAAAAGGCGCTATCATCAGCGCGAAATCAAGATAATCTCGGAATGTCAATGTAAAAACACGAGAAACATATCCCTCGAGTATCGGCAAACCGCGCAAAAAATATGCTGTAGCAGATGCGAGGAGAATCATCAAAAAGTCCACAGGGACTTGGATAACACCAAAAAATATTTCTGAACGTTTCATATTTTCACTTCTTTACTTCGCTATATACACTATACCATTTCTTGCTCTTTTCTAGAACAGATCTATAAGCCGGATTCTGTTTCTCTCTTGCGAGAGGCGACTATGATTTATCTTGTCTTGCTGTTACCAGCAAGCTCTTTGCGGTTCTCTCCGATTGCTCAGAGCGCGACCTTGCACTCAGGTAAGGATTTAGCCGTTTCACTCTTCGACTTCGCTCAGAATCTTGCGACCCTCAGCTTATACGAAGACTCAACCCTTGCGGGTTGCCTGACGTCTTTCGTATCAGGCGTCTCTGCTCGCACCTCGCACCTCACGGTGTATGGGAGTTACCCATTACCCTCGCTATCTGAGATAGCCAAGTGTCCGGACTTTCCTCACTCCGCTTCCGAAGAAACGGCCGTGTGATAGCCCAATCTGTTCTAGAAAAGAACGAAAAAAGAAAACGCTGTATCTTCATCAGACACAATTGCAATTATAGCACAAAAACAATATTTTGTCCAGTACAAAACCAGTCTAAAGCCTCATTCTAGCGGAAAACTGCTTGCTAGCAGAAGCGACAATCTGGTCAAAAGAGGCGTCCATCTCATCACTCGAGAGGGTCTTGTCTTCTGCTCCAAAAGAAAGGTGAAAAGCAAAACTCTTTTCTTCCCCTTGTTTGTAAATATCAAAAAGTTCGATGTGTTTCAGAAGTGGTGCTCCGGCTTTCAGAATTAATTTCTCAAGAGCGCTCACTGTCACTTGCTTCGGACAGGTAAGTGAGATATCACGTACTGCGTATGGGAATTTTTGAATAGGCGTGAAAAGAATGTCTTTCTTTTGAAGAAGAGCTAATTCGTCCACGAAAAATTCTGCTCCTGCCAAACGGTTTTCCAAACCAAAAGCCTTGAGCGTTTTCGGATGAAACTCCCCTATTATTCCCACAGGTTTCCCAGCAACCGAGAGTACAGCAGAGCGTGTCTCGTGGAACATCTGTCCCAATGAGAAAAGAGAAAATGATTTTTTGTCTTCGAAAGTAATCTGATCACTCTCTATATGAAGTGATCCTAAGAAAGCCATCACTTTTCCCTTGAGAGCGAAAAAAGCTTCACCATCATCGCTCTTCTTTGACATCACCGAGATAAGCCCTACCGTTTTTTTCTCTTCTAAGATATGTGACTTCACCTGTTTTGAAAAGACGCTCCCCCATTCGAACATATCAAAGGATGGGAAAGAACGCAGGTTCTCTTTCGTTTTGCGAAGCATAAGCGGAAGAATCGATACACGCAGAAGTTTCTGATCCGGCGTCAGTGGGTTCGCAAGTTTCGGATGGATGTCAATCGGGAGAGAAGTAGCGATGGCTTCTTTTTCTCCGTAGAAAGAGTACGTCATAATCTCATCGAAACCGATATGTGCCAGAGTGGATTTGGCTTCGCGTTCAAAAGTCTTGGCGGGATTTTTCGTGCCTGGAGTCAGCGGTAGAAGCGGAGGAGTAGCAGGCACAGTATCATAACCGCGCATACGACCGATTTCTTCGATGAGGTCCCATTCGTCACGGAGATCAGGACGACGAGTCGGCACAATGACTTCGAGAACTTTCTGATCGACAACTTTCTTCACAGTCAGTCCGAGCAGTGCGAGATACTGTACTACTTCGAAAAGTGGCACTTTCGTACCGAGCATTTTCTCAACACGATCAACAGTCAGCAGAACCTTCCATGGTTTCATCACGGTCGGATAGATATCTCGCATCCCCATCAACTTGCCATGCGCCAAAGTAGTCACAAGTTTCACGGCTTCGCTCGCTACACTCGGAGGAAGGTTGGGATCAAGACCACGTTCATAACGGAAGCTCGCATCGGTCGAGAGATTGTGTCTATTCTTCGTACGACGGATAGTCGAAGCATCAAACGTTGCAATTTCAAGAAAAATATTTTTCGTTGTTTCGCTCATACCAGAACCTTTGCCACCCATAACGCCCGCCAGTGCGAGAGCCTTCTTCGTATCGGCAATCACCAAATCATCAAGAGAAAGTTTTTTCACTTCACCAGACAGAAGCGTCAATTTCTCATTTTTCTTCGCTTTGCGAACAGTGATGGCGCCCGCGAGCATATCGGTATCAAAAGCATGCAGTGGTTGCCCAGTAAGAAGCATCAAATAGTTCGTAATATCAACAATGTTGTTTATTGGACGAAGTCCTGCCAGTATCAAATGTACTTTGAGCCAGAGCGGTGATTCCTCTATAGTAATATTGGTGAAAGAAAGTCCGAGATAACGCAGACAGGCTTTCTTGTCTTCGATCACTACTTTGGGTGCACGGTTGTACGCCGGAATACGAAGTGGTTTTACTTTCTTCTCAATCAAATGCGGAGTGTGTCTATCGAGCGCAGAAATTTCTCTCGCAAATCCCAGATACGCTATCGCATCAGAACCACGATCAGGGAGTACCTTGGCCTCGATAATACTGTCGTCAATACCAATAAATTTAGCGAAAGAAGCACCAACCGGAGCGGTTTCATCAAGTACCAAAATGCCTGTGTGATCATCGCCGAGTCCGAGCTCTTTCGCAGAACAGACCATTCCATCTGATTCGATGCCACGCAGTTTCGCAGTCGTGATGTGCACCCCTCCTGGCAAATCTGTACCAGGAAGAGCAACGGCTACTTTCTGTCCTTCAACGATATTGGGAGCACCACACACAATCGTACGCACATCTTTCTTCCCGACTTCGATTTCTGTGACATGGAGTTTGTCTGCGTCAGGATGCTGTTTCACTGAAAGGACGTGACCAATAATCACGCCATCTATGCCGTGAGGAAATTTCTCAATACCCTCTACCTCGAAAGAATGTTTCAAAAGCAGATGGGCTAATTGCTCTTTTGTCTTCTTCGTGCCAGAAAGCTCTTTGATCAAATGGTATGGATAGTACATAAATTTCTTACTCTCAATAATTCACGTGTATAAAAATCTAAAATTGACGAATGAAACGCAGATCGCTAGACATCAGCAGACGAATATCGGCAATTTTGTACTTCATCATTGCCAAACGAGTGAGTCCAAATCCCCACGCGAATCCTTGATATTTGCCTCGTTTGTATCCTACTGCTTCGAAAACTTTTTGGTTGACCATACCTGCACCGCCGATTTCGAGCCAACCCGTTTGTTTGCAGGCGGAGCATCCTTTACCATCGCAAATAATGCAACTAATATCAAATTCAAAAGACGGTTCAGTAAACGGAAAGAAGCTCGGGCGCAAACGTACATCGACATGTTTCCCGAAAAATTGACTGAAAAATGTTTCTGCAACATATTTGAACGTTGCGACAGTGACTTCGCCTTCGTTCCCTACCATCAGACATTCAAATTGATGAAAAGCAAACTCGTGTGAAGCATCGGTGGCTTCATTTCGAAATACCTTGCCTGGGACAATGACACGAAACGGCGGTTTGTTGGCTTCCATAAAACGAACTTGGACTGTCGAGGTTTGCGTCCTGAGCAGATGATGTTCTTTCGATTTCTTGTCTTCCTCGAGCCAGAAAGTGTCTTGCATATCGCGAGCTGGATGGTCTGCGGGAAAATTGAGGGCGTCGAAATTATTATGCTCTGTTTCGAGTTCTGGACCATCAGCAATCGTGAAACCCATCGAAGAAAAAATATCTTGGACTTCATTCTCAAGAAGCGTAATCGGGTGCAAATGTCCAAATGTATGCAGTGTGCCAGGAGCTGTCACATCGATGCGTTCTTTCTCCCAGTCAATACTTTTTTCTGCGAGAGTATTTTTTGCTTCTTCGAAAATACGGAACAGGGTTTGCTTCGTAGTGTTCCCGAGCGGACCGATGATTTTTTTCTCATCAGGAGTCATATCTCGCAGTCCTTTCAAAATTTCATTCAATTCACTCTTGCGTCCGAGATATTTCACTTCCCATAATTCCAAATCAGCAGTCGTCTGCACCGATGAGAGCGACGACTCTGCCTCCTTCGCTATTTTGTTGATGCGTTCTTGTATCATAATGCTATTCTAACAGTTTTCTCAATTTACTCAAAAAGAATACGTGCGAAATCTTTCTTCCCAACACGAAGCACTTTGCCTGCAAAATTCTTGTCTACAAGTGTGCTGATGTCGGTTATTTTTTTATCATCGATCGATACGCCACCTTGTTCCATCTTCCGGCGCGCATCTGATTTGCTCTCTGCAAGATTCTGCTGTACCAAAACATCAAGAAGTTTCGATCCCTCCTGACAATGTATTTCTTTCACATCTTCTGGAATATGTTTCTTCGAAAATGTGTCAATAAAATATGCTTCCGCTTTCTCGGCTTCGTCTGCGCCATGATACAGAGCGACGATTTCCCTCGCGAGTCTTACTTTGGCATCTCTCGGATTGGCACCGGTCACAATATCTTCGGCTATCTTGGCAATATCTGTCATCGATACCCGAGTACAGTGCACGAAATAACTCATAATGAGCTCATCAGGAACGCTCATCACTTTCCCGAACATATCGTTTGGAGTGTCGAGCAGATTGATCGTATTGCCCCAGCTAGAGCTCATCTTGCGACCATCCGTACCTAAAATAAGATTCGTCATCAAAACATCTTGAGGCTCTTGATCATATTTTGGTTGCAGTGTGCGACCAGCGAGCAGATTGAAACGCTGATCAGTACCTCCAATTTCAACATCAGCCTTGACAGCTATGGAATCATATCCCTGAAACAATGGGTAAAGCATCTCGTGAAACGAAACTCTCTTCCCTGTTGAAAGACGTCTTGCAATCACTTCGCGAGACGCGAATTCATGAAGACTAAATACACTCGCCATCTTTCCTAGTTCAAGCAAATCTATTTTTGACAACCATTCTGAATTATAATGAGTTTCTGTTTTTTCTCTATCGAGAATCTTGAAAGCTTGCTCTAAATAATTTTGCATATTACTTACAACCTGTTCTTGCAAGAGCATCGGTCGTTCCGAATCTTTGTCAGAAGTATCACCAATCTGACCGGTAAAATCACCGACTATAAAAATAATCTTGTGACCGAGATTTTGGAAATCACGAAGCTTCAGGAGCAATACTGCCCGCCCGATATGGATGTTTGGACTGGTCGGATCAATACCGAGCTTGATACGAAGTTTCTCACCTGAAAGTAATCGCTTTCTCAGATGCTCTTTGTCAATCACTTCTGCAACACCGCGAGTAAGGAGTTCTTCTATCTGCTGTTCTTTATTTTCCATAATTCTTGGTTTACTCTTCGATCACACAAAATTATTTGAGGCCGAGTTTGGCTTTTGTCAGACGGTATTGATCATCAGAAATCTGACCGGCTTTGCGCATTGATTCGAGTGTTGAGAGGATTTCATCTTTATTCTTCTCAATATTTTTTGGTGTCATTGCTTTCTTCATCATCTTCTCACGTTCTGCGGGGCTCATATTCATAAGTTTCTTCATCGCAAAACGCTGAAACATATTCATATCTTTCATATCAGGCATCCCAGGGATATTTGGAAGCTCTTCTTTTTTCTCATCGTCTTTTTTTCCTCCCGAGGCGGATCCGCCTTTGGCGGAAAATGGATTCCATTTCATAAGTAAATGTAAAATTAAAAAATCAAAATGTAAAACTACAATTTAAAAATTAAAATAAAAAAAATTTTAAAACCATTTTTTATTCCAAACATTTTTGTATTTTGTATTGTCACTTTGATTTTTGATATTTTCATTTTTCATTTATTCATCTTCATTTTGTACCGAGTAACGAGAAGGGCTGACGCAACATACACAGAAGAATATGTACCAAACGCCACACCTACGAGGATAGCAAGAGTAAAGTGACGAATACTCTCACCACCGAAAAGCGTAATCGCAAGGAGCGTAATCATAACTGTAAAAGACGTACTAAATGAGCGACCGAGGGTTTCATTGAGTGACCGATTGACGGTGATTTCAAAGTCTTCTTTCTTGTGAGCACGGAGGAGATTCTCACGTACTCTATCGTACACCACAATGGTATCGTTCACAGAATAACCCAAAATAGTGAGGAGAGCAGCAACAAAAGGCACACCAACTTCGATACCATAAAACTTACCAAGGAAAGCAAAGATACCGATAGTAATCACGATATCGTGAATGAGGGCGATGATGGCACTAAGTCCAAATTCAAAACTTGTGACGGCTCCAGATACACGACGAAACGCCCAAGCAATATAGAGTGCGATACCGATAACTGAAAGAATGATGCCAATAATCGCCTGCTTCTTGATCTGATCAGACACTGAACCACCGATAAAATCCGTACGCAAAAGTTTCAAATCAGTATCAAAGGTTTTGAGTTTTTCGAGTACTTGCTCGTTGACAGTTTCATCGGAAGCGAGATAACGAAGGAAGAGCGTATTTTCTCCGGTCGGTTGTATCGTCAGACTCTGAAGGGTGATGTCTGCAAGTGCCGTTGTCACTTCTGGTACGGCTGGCGCTGTCTTCGAAAATTGTATTTCCATCAGTGTGCCTCCTTTGAAATCAATACCAAGATTGAGCCCCCAAAAAGAAATGGCGAAGATACTCATCACCACAGTGATGATGGAGAAAATATAGGTATAAACTCTTTTTTGAATGATATTCAGCATAATGTTGTGTTATTCTTTGCTCTCAAGAAGTTTCTTCTTCGGTACGAGGAGCCATGGATATTTCTCTGCCCATGAACCAATCATAAATTTCAAAATAATGTGTACCAATATTACAGCAGTGAACATTGATAGGAGTACACCGATAGTGAGGATGATAGCAAAACCTTTTACGAAACCTGTCCCTGATGCAATGAGAATGAATGTTGTAATCAGGGTGGAATAATTACCATCACGAATACTTGGCCAAGCACGACGGAAACCTTCTTCGAGGGCTTTGTGAAGATTCTTGCCATACGCGAGTTCTTCACGCATACGTTCGAAAATAAGCACGTTTGCATCCACAGCCATACCTATCGATAGTACAAATCCCGCAATACCTGAGAGTGTTACCGTAATGGCAAATGGAGTGAAGACAGAAAGCTTGAATACGGTAAGAAGCATCGCGGTATAGAGGAGAAGAGCAAACACTGCCACTACTCCCAAGAAACGATAATATAGAATCATAAAGACGGCCACAGCGCCCAGTCCGATGAGTCCAGCAAACAAACTCTTCTCCAGTGCATCTGCCCCAAGTGAGGCATCAACACTTTGTTGTCCAACAAGAGTAATCGGTACAGGAAGAGCTCCTTCATTCAGACGTTTCACCAAATCACTCGCTTCCTGCATCGTAAAATTACCGGTGATGACGGCTTGCCCAGCCACGATTTCGTTTTGGACTGTTGGCTGACTAATAATTTCTTTATCGAGGAAAATTGCTACCGGTTTCCCAATATTTTTCTTCGTAATATCTGCAAAAAGTTTCGTTCCTTCTGTATCAAACTGAAGTGATACCTGGGGAGATCCTACTCCCTGATTCTGATAATCAACTGCTGCATTTTTCAGATTTTTTCCAGACAGTCCTGTTGCGACCCATTTGAGTTCTGGATATTGATCAACAGAACGTTTGAGGAACAAAATATGAGCTGACCTCACTTCACGATTGTCGCCTTCGCCTCTCTCTTCTATTTTTTTGATAATATGCCAGCCATAGGTGGTTTCTACGAGTACCGGATAAATACTCCCTGACACAAAATTCGTATCGAAAACTACTGCATCAAATTCTGGTACAAAAGTCCCTTGCTTCGCAAAATCGAGATCACCTCCGTTGTCTTTCGATCCTGGATCCTGACTCAGCTCTGTTGCAAGAGCACTAAAATCCTCTCCTTTCTCTACCCGCGCAAGAGTAGCTTCTGCTGTCTTTTTCGTCTCGGCATTAAAGGTATCAAATTGCTTGAAAATATCAGAGTTTGGATCGACTGGTTCGCGGAATTCGAGAAACGGCGTTTCCTTGATCATTTTTTTTGCCTGCTCGATGTCCTTCACTCCTGGGAGTTCTACAATAATGCGTTTCTCAGTGCCTGATTGAGAGAGTTGGACGAGTGGTTCTCCTACACCAAAGGCATTGACGCGTCGTTCGATGACTGCCTGAGCCGAAGAAAGTGCGCTCGATATTTTTTCACTCGGTAACTGAGAAACATCGGCACTATATTCGAGGTGGATACCTCCTTGCAAATCAAGTCCTTTATTGATCGAAAGTTTATCTACCACAGAAAAAAGAGGTGGAATAAATTTCACCATTTGTGGATAGGCTATGATAGCAACAACTATACTGAGAAAAATAACTTGAAAAAAACGAAGTCGTTGTTTGTTCATTTGGTTCATATTCTGTGGAGCATCATAAAAAGATATAACAGAAGTATACTGGAAAGTAGCAAACAAGGCAAATCAGAGCACTTATATCGTTTTTCGCTCCTCAAGACGTTTCAAAATACGATTTACCTTGGAACTGTTTTTCTTGACGTAGGCTTCATAATTTTCTACCTCCGTACATATACCATCTTCGAGGAAGAATGTTTTCGTCAGACGTATGCGCTCCAAAAAATGCCTATCGTGCGTCACAAGGAGAATTGTTCCTTCGTAGGCATCAAGAGCTTCTTCGAGAGCTTCTATGGCTTCGAGATCAAGATGATTTGTCGGTTCATCAAGGACGAGTACGTTAGCATTCAGTGCTGAGAGTAAAGCGAAAATAAGTCTCACACGTTCACCTGGAGAGAGGGAAGATATTTTGTCATTCAAAACATCTGGTGCGAATTGGAAGAAAGAAAGATGTGTGGCGATAATGCTTCGGTCAAATATACCCGTACGATTCTTAAAAAGATTGTACGGTGTTATCGACTGCGATATATTTTCGTGTTCCTGCATCAAGTATCCGAAGATAAGTTTCTTACCAATCGTTCTTCTGCCAGAGAGAATCGGGAGTGATCCTTCGATCGTTTTGAGCAGTGTTGATTTGCCTGTACCATTGTTACCAAGGATAGCAATACGCTGACCGAAGAGTATTTTCATATCAAGCGGTCCTGCAGAAAATCCAGATGCGTAACCGAACACCACTTTCTTTAAAACAATACTTCCTTCTTTTTCCACCAAAAGAGGAGTAAGCGGAATAAAAAGCGGATCACGAATAAGAGGCTTGTCTACTGTATGCAGTCTTTTTTGACGTTCTTCGAGCGCTCTCGCCGATGCGGTGAATTTCCTAGTGGCACGTTCTTTCTTGAAATTGGATGACATTTTATCTTTGTCTGGAGCCTTTCTATTCTTCACTCGTTCTACCCAGTCCATCTTCTGTCCTACGGATACCAGCAGTCTTTCTCGTTCATCTTCCTGCACACGGTAGGCTTCTCTGTGTTTGCGAATACTATGTGCCTTCATTTCTGCGTAACTGCTCCACCCTCCTGTGTACATCGTGACATCACGTTTGTACCAATCAATTTCGATGACCTTCTTTACTACATTGTCGAGAAAACGACGATCGTGCGATGCAATAATACATGTGGCTGTTGAATGTTTCAAATAACGTTCGAGCCACAAGAGTGCCGGTAAATCCAAATTGTTTGTCGGTTCATCGAGCAGAAGCATATCAACCCCACGAAGGAGTACTCCTGCAAGCATCGCTTTACGTTTCTCTCCACCTGAGAGTGATGATACCAATCGATCAAGAGCGATGTGTGAAAGTATGAGTCCGTCTAGAACAACGCGCGCCTTCTCTCCAAAATTGTCCCCTCCAAGACGCTCGTATTCAAAACGTACGGCTTCATATTTCTCAAGTAAAACCGGCTCTTCCAAATGTGGTTCGAGAAACGCCATTTCTTTTTCCAATGCTCCGAGCCCTACCATACGACGGAGATAGATCAGTAATGTTTCATCAGCAGATTCTAAAGATGCTTCCTGAGGAAGATAACCAACTAAGACGCGATTTGGTTTCGTAATCTCACCTCGATCAGGAGTTTCGATACCTGCGATTATTTTGAGCAAGGTCGATTTGCCGACACCATTTTGTCCGACGAGCGCCACTTTCTGACCTTCACCCAACGAAAAAGACACCTTCTCAAGAATACGAGTAGTGGCATACGTTTTGCGTATGTTTTTAAGAGTGAGCATAGATCAAAATTAATTTTCTGAATGAACAGACATCATACAATGAAATATCCTTTTTGTAAAGGAAAAAAGAGAGATTCTTTTTCTTATAATGTCGGCTGTGAAGTGATATATTTTTCTGTCTGCACGAGTATATTTTTGGCGTTGTCAAAAGTGATTTTCTCCACTGCTTTCTCGTATGGAAGCCAGAGGAATCCGGTGTGTTCAAAAGAAATTTTTACGTCTTCGGCTTTTGTTTCTGCTGGATAGAAATGTACCTGTTTGAAAATCCAGATACCACGTTTCGCTTTGATACGCTTCACTCGTTCACTTCCCCTTGCAATATAGAAGAATTTCGTACTTTGACGAAGAGGAAAAAGATGGAGATCGGTAATCCCTGTTTCTTCTTCGGTTTCACGTCTTAGCGTCATTTCTTCTGTTTCTCCTGTCTCCATATGACCTTTCACAAAATCATAGTGTCCGCTCGGATAATGAAGGAGAAGATATTCTCTCTTTCCATCCTTCATATGATAAAGAATAGTACCGATCGACACTTCCCAGATGACCGGAAATCCAAATATCTTCAGCAAGAAATAGAGTGGTTTGATAACTGGTAAACGCATATATTTTTTATATAAAGACAAAACCCACCTCTTTAGAGTACAATAGAATTGATAATTGACAAAATGACGTTTTGTTGATTGAATGCGGTACTATTCTTTTGCCTTATTTACAACATAATATACAAGTAGATGAAGAAGTCTCTTATACGGGAAATCCTATGGATTGTCAGTCTTATTACCTTGGGATCAATTTTTGGTATTTTGGCAATATATTTTTTTGGCACACCTAGTATAAGCACCATCGACCAGTTTCCGTTTCATCAAAGCACGCGTTTCTTCGATCGTACTGGCACCGTAGAACTTTACCGTCTGTATGACGAAGAAAACCGCCTAGTTATAGGACATAATGAGATACCAGAAAGTATCAAGCAAGCGACTATTGCTTCCGAGGATGCTCATTTCTATACCCACCAAGGCATCGATATTTTTGCTATTCTTCGAGCTCTCATCATCGACATCAAGAGCGGGGAAATCAAGCAAGGCGGATCAACGATCACTCAGCAACTCGCGCGGAGTCTGTATCTCACCAAAGAACGTACAGTGCAGAGAAAAATTCGTGAAATGTTCCTCGCAGTAAAAATCGATAATCATCTGAGTAAAAATGAAATCCTCGATCTCTACCTCAATACCGTACCGTATGGATCCAATGCATACGGCATCGAAACCGCATCAGAAACATTTTTTGGTAAAGAAGCAAAAAATCTGACGCTCGCGGAAAGTGCTCTTCTTGCAGGACTTCCCAATGCGCCAACCCTCTATTCTCCTTACGGAAAAAATAAAGAAAATCTTCTCTTTAGACAGAGGAATATTCTTGCGCGTATGTATGAACTCAAGCTCATCACTAAACAAGCATTGAAAGAGGCTCTCGTGGTCGACATCATGGCAGAAATTACGCCGATCAAGCGTTCTATTATCGCTCCTCATTTTGTACTCTATGTTATTCCTGAGTTAGAAAAAACATACTCGTCAGAAAAACTGCGTACTGCAGGACTCAAAGTGTATACCACTATCGATCTTGAACTCCAAAAAGCTGGGGAAATCGCCGTACAAAATGGAGCGAAAAGAAATATTGCGCGCGGTGCAACCAATGCTGGACTCGTAGCTCTGAATGCAAAAAATGGAGAAATTCTTGCGATGGTAGGTTCGAAAGATTACTTCGATACCCGTGTCGATGGCAATGTGAATATCACGACGAGTGAACGTCAACCGGGATCTGCTTTCAAGCCGTTTGCGTATGCAATGGCTTTTATGAAAGGTTTTCAACCAGAATCCATCATCATTGATCGTCCAATCAATTTTGGTCCAGATGGATCTGGCAGACCATACATTCCAAGAAATTATGACGGGAAATTTCACGGTGTGCTCACGATGCGTCAAGCGCTCGCTATGTCACTCAATGTGCCTGCGGTGCAAACTCTTGCGCTTGCTGGAGTAACCGATACCATCGACCTCGCAACACGAATGGGCATCACTACTCTCACTGATCCGAAACGTTATGGGCTCGCACTCGTACTCGGTGGTGCTGAAGTGAAACCTATCGATATGGCGAGTGCTTTCTCTGTATTCAGTCAAAATGGCATAAGACACACCATCAAACCCATACTGAAAATTATTGATACTCGTGGAGAAGAATATGTACAGACGAAAAATGAAAAAGAAGGAATACAAGTACTCGACACGGATATTGCAGAAAAGATAAACTCAATTCTTTCGGATAACGTTTCGCGTACACCGATATTTGGAGCACATAGTCCCCTCGCTTTTCCTGCTCATGTTTTCGTGGCTGCCAAAACCGGTACGACACAAAATTTCCGCGATGCTTGGACGGTAGGATATACCACATCCATCGCTACGGCAGTCTGGGCCGGCAACAATGATAACAGACCAATGAATGCTGGTGCTGATGGTGTTTTCGTAGCTGCTCCGATTTGGCGTGAGTTTATGAATACGGCGCTTGTTCGTTTTCCTGAAACAGGTTTTACGGCTTATACACCAAAAATTATTCCTGCAAAAACCGGTGAAATTCTCAGTACGGGAAAGACTCTCTATTTCGATAAGAAAACAGGTCGGGAAATATCTCCAGAGAAAGCAAAAAAACTCAAAGGAAACCGCGTAGAAAAAAGAATTGTAAATAGCGAAACTTCACAAACTATTTCTATGGAAAATAATTCCGAAGAAACATCTATCCCTTTTGAAAACGTACAACCTTTTTATACACTGAGTAAAGACTAAAAAGTTTTATTCTCTTCGCAGAGCCTCCATCGGCGAAAGCTGTGAAGCACGATAGGCTGGAGCGATACCAAATATGAGCCCCACTGCCATTGAGAAACCTGCTCCCAGGAGAAAAGATGCAAAGGAAAATTGCAACATGACGTTGTACCCAATGTACTGAAATAATTTCGTAAGTCCGAAAGCCATAACAATACCCAGAAGGATCCCAATCAGTCCACCTAAGAAAGTAATGATCAGTGCTTCGAAAAGGAACTGACGCAAAATACCCCCGCTTGTCGCACCGACAGCCTTGCGGAGACCAATCTCGCTCGTACGTTCTGATACTGACACATACATCACATTCATAATACCGACGCCTCCTACAACAAGTGAAATAGAAGTGAGAGCAAGCAGCAAAATAGTCAGCGATCCGAGTACATCACCAAGCGTCTGCTGTGCCTCTTTCGTAGAGGAAACAGCAAAATCATCTTTGTCTGGATTGGCAATATCATGACGTTTACGAAGGAGTGCAACGATGTCTGCTACGGTTTCTTTCTCATACACGGGATTTTTCATCTGCACCGATATCATCTGGACATAATCAACTCCGAGTATTTTCTTCTGAAGTGTCTGAATCGGAACGTACGTAAAGGTATCAAAATTAAGAAAGGCGACGGCCCCTCGTGAAGCGAGTACTCCAATGACGTGGTATTTTTCACCCTTGAGCGTAATGTATTCCCCTACAGCATCACTCTCACCAAAAAATGTTTTCTTGGTTTCTGAACCCAGTACCACGACACGCGTCAGACTAGCGTCTTCTCCATCCGTGAAGAATCTTCCGCTCTCAAGCTTTGCATTTCTATCAACCAATGCTACATCTGCACCCGTACCAAAAAGGAGAATTCTTTTTTCTGTAGAACCATACACTGCTCGCTCCTGTCCGATAGTCCCCGCATACGCAGCTATCACATTGGGCAGTTTATGAATAGCTTCACTATCTTTCACCGTCAGTGTTGTAATTTGTGTTCCCTGTACTCTCCCTGTTGCATTCCCTGATGATTGTTTCCCGTTGCCCGGAATTTTTACTTCTACTTGTATCAAGTCGGTACCAAGACTGGATACTTGTCCCAAAATAAAACTCTTCACTCCATCACCAAGTGTCATCACAATCACCACCGCAAACACTCCAATCACCACACCAAGAAGAGCAAGGAATGTCCTGGCTTTATGTGTGCGAATGGTTTTGACCGCAAAAGAAAATGCTGTAAGAATTTTCCTGATATGTAAACTATTCATAACGTAGCGCTTCCATAGGGCTTATACGTGAGGCTTTGATTGCAGGATACAGTCCGAAGATGATACCGATGATAAACGAAACAGAAAAACCAATGCCGAGCGAAGAGAGCGGTACGAGAAATCGCCAATCATACCCTAACTCCACAAGAACGAGAGAAGTAATATGCGCAATAAGCACACCAAAAATAATACCAATAATACCTCCTGTCAGAGTGATAAACGATGCTTCAATCAGGAACTGCATAATAATATGTATCCTCTGCGCGCCAACAGCTTTCCTCAAACCCACTTCACGCACACGCTGAGAAACAGAAATAAGCATCGAATTCATAATACCGATGCCACCGACAAGAAGTGAGATAGAAGCAATAGCGAGCAAAAAATATTTGAGTACATCAGTGATAGTTGTGAGAATACTGAGGGCCGCTGCCGTACTTCGTACTGAAAAATCAGATTCTTCAGTGTCCTTCATATCGTGTCTCTTACGAAGAAGGAGGTTGATATCAGCGATACTCCTCTCAATATTCATCGGGTCATCTATTTTGGCGCGAGCCGAATTGAGATAGTTAATACCGAGAAGCAATTTCTGTGCTGTTCCAAGCGGTATATAGATAAGAGTATCCGGATTCGAGAAGGCGGCAGAGCCTCGTTCTTCTAATACTCCGATAACCTTGAAAGGGATTTTCTTCAGCGTCACTGTTTCTCCGATAGGATTGCGATTGGCAAAGAGTTCTTTCGCTCGCGTCGCACCAATCACCATCACTCGCGAAAGATCATATTCTTCTTCAGGAAAGAAAAAACGTCCAGAAGCAATACGAATATTTTCTATTTGAATGAGGTCTGGTGAAACACCCTGAAAACTCGATTCGAGTGATGTCGATTGAAATTCCGCTGTCGCTGATCCACTGACGTATCCTGTTATCGACGAAAGATGTGGCACATTTCTTCTTTCACGCAGAGCTTTCAAATCATCATTCGTAAACGTCGTAGTGATAATACCAAGAGCAGATGCGGGAGGACCTTTCTCCTCTGATGCGCCAGGAAGAATAGCCACGAGATTCGAGCCGACATTTTCTATTTGCGAAAGCACGAGTTTCTGAGCGCTCGCCCCAATAGCCATCACGAGTATCACCGATGCCACCCCAATCACAATGCCGAGCACCGTCAAAAAAAACCGCAGTTTGGAAGCCGACAATGTCCGATACGATATTTTGAGTGGATCTGATAATTTCATTTGAGAAATATTTCCCCTTCTTTGGCAATACGGCGATTGGTGACAAGGGTATCACCAATGATTTGTCCATCTTTCATCGAAAGAATTCGTTTCGCGTGTTCAGCGGTGTAAGTTTCGTGTGTCACGAGGACAATGGTATGTCCGGCATCATTGAGTTTCTGGAGGATAGCCATTACCTGTAATCCTGCTTTGGAATCAAGGTTTCCTGTCGGCTCATCCGCAAAAATAATCTCTGGATTATTCACGAGGGCTCTGGCAATAGCCACACGCTGTTTCTCGCCTCCTGAGAGCTGACTCGAAAGATAATCTTTCCGATGCACCATATCAACAGCGGTAATAGCCTCCAAAACTTTCTTTTCATTCTTCTCTATCGACTGATCATCATAGAGAAGCGGGAGCTCGACGTTCTCATACACGCTTGTCTTCGGCAAAAGGTTGAACGCCTGAAAGACGAAACCGATGGTCTTATTCCGGAGACGTGCGAGTTCATCATCTGTAAACTTCGTCACATCTTTACCCTCAAGAAAATAAGTTCCACCAGTCGCCCGATCAAGAAGACCAAGTATCTGCATTAGTGTCGATTTGCCTGACCCTGATGGACCCATAATGGAAATAAACTCCCCTTTCTCGATACGAAAAGTTGCTGAGGAGAGAGCTTTGGTTTCCACATCTTCGTTCTTGTATGTTTTTTCCAAATTTGAAACTGCGATGAGACTCATAGGATTTGTTCTGGTATATTATTTCACCTGTACTGATCCGATAGTCACTGCATCACCTTCCTTGAGTCCTGATTTGATTTCGATAGTGCCATCATCACCTTCAAGACCAGTTTTCACTTCTGTTTTCATAAATGTTCCATCAAGCTGTTTTACTTCGGCATATGTCTTACTATTTTCCTTCGTCAGAGCGCGGAATGGTACCATCAGAACATCGTCTCTCCTGGCTGTTTCAATATCAATATTCGCCGTCATACCATCTTTCAGACGAGCATCTGAGTTACTGAGCTCAAATTTCACAACATAAGAAACAACATCCTGGATAGTAGTCGCAGACACAGCGATAGCAGATACTTTTGCTAGAGCTATTTCGTCGGCCGAAAGTGCGTCAAAAGTAATCCGCGATTCCATATCACGAGTAATTTTCACAATATCTGATTCTGGTATGCGTGATTCAACAATGAAGCCATTCGCATGGTAAATACGACCAACAACTTTACCCAAGGTAACGACCTCACCGACACGAAGATTCAGTCTCGTAATCTGCCCATCAAATGGCGCCAGGAGAACATTTTGTTTCATTTGTGATTCGAGTGTACGTACATTTTCTCTCGCTTGCTCGGTCTTCAATTTTATAGCAGCACGTTCTTCAGGTTTCAAATCAGCCCAGCTTTTCCCTGAAGCATTACGACGCAGATGTGCCTGCTTATCGCTTTGTTCTACGATGGCAAGAGCAACTCTCGCCTGTTTAAGTTGTGAGAAAAGAACCGTGCGATCGATGGACGCAATACGCTGTCCAGTGGTCACTATATCACCCTCTTTGACATTCACTTCATCGACAGTCCCTGTACTCTGGAAAGCAAAATCTGCATAATCCTTCGGCACTACTTCTCCTGTCACACTTACTGTTTCAGAGAGAGTGCCCCGTTTGACTGTTTCTGTCTGAACCAGAACCGCTGTCTTTGTGCTTCGATAATATACTACCCCACCCCACACAGCGAGGATGATAAATATGCTCATGATGATTCTTTTTTTGGTCAGCATAATGGTACAGTCAGTAATGTATATTTTCTAAAATAATTGTTTCTTTTTTTCTGCATTGTCCATCGCTTCATTGGCACATGCATCAGCTACAGTATTATACTCTCTCCGTATATGAACAAACTTCACCTCCAAAAAATCGAGTATCAAGTTCCATATTTCAAGAAAAAGTGGCTGTAATTTTTCATTCTCTATCTTGTATTCGTGATTCAGTTGTTTGCAAGCGAGTTCACTGTCCATCCGACATTCGATAGCCGTTTTTTTCGCCACAGCTTTTCCAATCAGAGATTTTATTTTTTTCAAACCAAAAATGATAGCTGAATATTCAGCTTCGTTGTTCGTCTTTGTTCCGAGAAACTCACCATATTTTTTATTCAGTGTTTCTATATAAACACCGAGAGCTGCTGGACCAGGATTACCCCGTGATCCGCCATCGCTATACATCACTATTTTTTCCATATTTTTTCATCACTCTCCTAATAGACATATTGTACCATATAGAAATTATCTCTGCTATAAAGAATAATCAACAAACACAGCTGGGGATAATCACTTCGAGTGACATCTCAAACAAAAAAGGGTCAAGACACTGTATCCCCCCCCTGTGTATAAAGAACGAGATTTACACAGAAATTTTTGGACGGATGTCTAACAGTTTCAACTGGATAGTTGTTTTACCATTCCAAGTATTCTCACTCAATTGAAAGAGAACGTCAATCACGTTTCCTTGCTTCAAGTCAGGAAACTGTTTACCGAGAGAAAATCCGATAGCATCGAAAACTTTTGTACCTCCCTCTTTTTGAGCAAGACGGAATTTCATATGTTTCTCACCGTTCCCCACAAAACGCACTTCTTCAATAAGCATATTTTCCAGTGCAAATACTGGTTCTGGATTACCTTCTCCAAAAGGTGCAAACAAGGTTAAATCTCGGACAAGGGACTGAGTAATGTGTTCTGGATGGAGTTTCATATCTACCCATATTTCTGGCTGTGTGATCACATCTGCCAGTACCTCTGTGGCCAAGGCATCAAACTTCTCATAGAACGCATCGATATTCTTATTCTCGATTGTCATACCAGCTGCCTGTGCGTGTCCACCGAACTTCTTCAATAAATCACCACATTGTTCGATAATTTCTATCACATTCAATTCTGGAATACTGCGAAAAGACCCTCTGCTCTCTGTTTCGCCACGCGTCAGTACACACGTCGGTTTGTGGAACTCATTTGCGATACGTCCTGCAACGAGCCCAATAATACCAAAAGGAAATTTCTCATCAAGAGCAAAAATAAACTTCCTCTCACTATATTTCTCTACTGCTATCGCTCTCACTTCGTTGGTTGTCGTTGCACTGATTTTCTGACGAGCGACATTGTATGCATCAAGCTCAAGTGCCAGTACCCTCGCACGAGCACGATCCTTCTCTATAAGCAGGTTATGAGCGAGCATTGCGTGCGCCATCCGCGAAGCAGCATTAATACGTGGTGCTATCTGAAATCCAATCGTATGTGCATCTGGAATAGTATCTTCATCAATCTTGATTCTTCCTACTGAGAACATCTCCTCTAGACCCACGCGACGAGTTTTTGAAAGTACAATAAGACCATACTTCACGATTGCTCTATTCTCACCGATAAGAGGCATCACATCCGCTACCGTACCAATGGCTACGACATCAAGTATCCATTTGAGCTGGTCTTGCTCCTCTGGAATATAACGCAAAAATAATGCCTGAGCGACTTTGAAACTTGTCCCCGCACCACAGAGTTCCCGAAAGGGATAGGTTTCCGTGGCAATTTTTGGATTGATAATAGCATACGCTTCAGGCAATATCTCTGGCACATGATGATGATCGACGACAATCGTTTCGATACCTCGTTTTTTCGCTTCCGAAATAGCTTCATGGTTGGTCATACCACAATCGAGCGTCAAAATAAGCTTAATACCTTTACTCTCAAAAAAATCCACTGCGAGAATGTTGAATCCGTGTCCTTCATTCATCTTCTCAGGAATATAGACTTCGACAGGGATATGAAGAGCCGTGAGCGCCTCACGAATGATCACTGACGACGTCACGCCATCAGCATCAAAATCTCCAAAAACACCAATTGTTTCCTTATTCTTCTTTGTCTCTCCAATACGAGAAACCACTCTCTCCATCTGTGAAAACAAAAAAGGATCATAGATATCACGATCAAAACTTGGAAACAAAAAACGCTGACGAGATTCTTCATCATCATATCCTCTCGTTTCAAGAAGCGTTTCAATAACTGGGTGATATTTTCCTGATGTACTCTTCTCTTGGATATCTTCCACTCTATATTTCCATACAGCCATAAGAAGGAATAGGTATCAATTCATTATGAGCACGTCACTTCAGCGTCAAAACTTCTGTCCCCTTTTTTATTCTTCTTCAACGTCAGAGTAATACGACCACCTGGTTTTTCTTCGGAACAAATAAAATCAGTGTTTAGATTGAAAGCTTTCGCGAATTTTTCGGCATCAAAATTAAAGGCATCAATACCCAGTACGTATGTATCAGAAACTAAGCACGCATTAATAGCTTCCACCATCTCATTGGGCGTTGTCATATCTCGAAGCAGAAAATTTGCCACCCCCAACTCTTTGGCACGCTTCTCATCCTCTCCTCTGCCTAAGTGAGAAAGGAAAAGTACTGGGATATGCATCGTAGAGACATTTTTCTTCAGTGATTCAACGAGCTGAAAGCCATCCATCCTCGGCATAATAATACCAGATACAATAATGTTCGGGGCATGTTTCGTCGCCAGCTCCAAACCTTCGAGTCCATCCTTAGCCTCTACAACTTCAAAATTCACCGCTCGCAAACTCTCTGCATAAAGTGTGCGGCTATTTTCATCATCATCAACGAGGAGTACTTGAATCAAATTGTGCATACTCTTAATCTTTCTTATGGATAAAAATTATACCTCTATTATACAATGAGGCGCCCTGAAAAGCAAAAGAAGCCTTGATATCGTTTCAAGGCTTCTTCACTCATACTTCCTTAAGATTCTAATTGCCCCAGTTTTTCAATGAGTCCTTTTTCTTCACGCGATACTTTCTTTGGAACAACAAGAGTTAGTGTCACCAGATGATCCCCTCGACCAAAATGGCCAAGTACCGGAACACCCTTACCACGAATACGAAACACTTCGCCAGACTGCGTCCCTGCGGGTATCTTCATTGCCACCGCACCTTCAATAGTTTCAATGTTGATTTTATCTCCCAGTACTGCCTGAGGGAAGGTAATCTGTACTTCTGAGGTGATATCATTTCCTCTGCGCTTCAAGAAGGTATGGGGAGTGATATGGACTGTCACGAGAAGATCACCCGCAGGTGCTCCATCTTCTCCTGCTGTACCATACCCTTCCAGAGAAAGCGTCTGATTGTTATCGATACCAGCAGGAATATTGATAGGTATTTCTTCTTCTTTGTTCACGCGTCCATCACCGTGACACAATGGACATTTTTCTTTGTATACTCTGCCACGCCCATGACAGCGTTCACAGGTGACTGCTTGAGCAAAAGCGCCAAACACTGTTTGCACGGTACGACGTATCTGTCCATTGCCACCACAATCTGAACATATTTCTTCTCTTGACTTCGGATCGCCTCCTGTACCATGACAGAAATCACAATACGATAATTTCCGCAAACGAATATTCTTCTTCACGCCCCGTACCATTTCTTCGAAAGAAATCTCTACATCGACAGCAATATCCGAACCACCACGCGACCGTGTGTGTGAACGACCTCCTCCGCCTCCAAAAATGTCTCCGAAAATATCCTCAAAGCCAGTGCCAGAAAAATCAAAACCAGAAGCATTTCCACCTTGAGAAAATCCTCCAAAACCACCAAAACCCTGTCCGGCACCTGCGCCTGGTTGACCCTGACTATGGAAGTCTTGACCCGTCTGATCATATCTGGCACGCTTCTCTTTATCAGAAAGGACTTGATAGGCTTCATTCACTTCTTTAAACTTCTTCTCGTCACCGCCAGTCTTATCAGGATGATGTTTATGAGCGAGCTTGCGAAAAGCTTTCTTAATATCATCTTGAGAGGCATTCTTCGGCACCCCTAATGTTTCATAATAATTTGCCATATTCCGTATACTCTTTATATCAATCAAATTCTTCTTTGTACGCTTTTCATTCTACCCCAAAACGAAAAAATTGGCAATCCTATGAAGTGAGTGCTAATTTGATTTCTTATCTTTTGAGATATTCCTGCTCGACAGGCATCGTTGCAAGTGTGAGCCAACCCAGCTTACAAAAAAAGAAGAAAAAAATACTCGAAAGAAGTATGCACAGAGGGACGATAAGCGAAGAAAGAGACAGAAGCGTCAAAAAAAGAAGTAAGGCGAGAAAGAACGGAATAACTTGAGAGGGTATATGACGAATCGTCTCACCTCCATTCATCAGTGCAATCAATTTATTTTGTACAGCAGACGAGAGTACGAGAGAAAGTTTTTCATCACCAGACACCGGTCTTCCTGCAAGAGACGCAATTTGCTTCCGACCACTTTCAAGAAACAGTGCCTCAGCGGTTTTTGATTGATTCACATCAAAAACAAAAGAAATGTTCTGTTGTTTCAGTAATTGGTTCATCTCTGGAAAAAAGGATGTTATATCTTTCGTATTGGTATCTGACGTCTCTACCTGAGCATCGGTTTCTGTATGCGTATTCAGTGTACGCAGGAAATCGTCAACAGTCATATCTTCTTTCGACAGTTCTGCAAAACTTGGATTCAGTATCCCAGCTGTCTTGAAAATCATTTTTGTCATACCATCACCAAGCCGAAACCGAGGTACCATCTCTTCCCAAGAAACATTTTTCAAAGATACATAATAACCAGTCGACAGGAGGAGAGAAAGTCCCAACACAAAAAAGAAAGATCCTCCTCGGACGTTTTTGAAGAAATGAAAATGAAGATGATTTTCCGCTTCCTTCATCACTGCTGATGATCCAAAAAAGAAAAGGAAAAAAGATACTATCCCCACCCCAAGATACTCCCATGACCTGATGAAATAGAGCCCAGGTAAAAAGAGCATCAAACCACCAAGTACACGAAGCGTGGTTCTGTTCCAAACAACCGTGCCGAGAAAAAAGAGACTCGCTAAGAAGGAAAACCAGCCAATCGGATACCACAAAGAAAAAGCACTGTCAGACATCACTCTTTGAAAAGATGTCCACGCCTGGAAACTCAAAATACCAAGTACCGGCACAACACTGATACCAAGCCATTCGCGTCCTGTAAAAGACTCTCGTATATTCATCATGATTTTTATTTTTCTTTGATACTGATTACTATCTTAGACAATCTTATAATATTCTTTGTACCAATCCACGAAGTTTTTCACGCCTTGTTTTACTTGGGTAGTCGGCTTCCAACCAAGTTTACGAAGTTTCCGTATATCGGCTACGGTCGAAGCCATATCACCTGGTTGCATCGGCATCATATTTTTCTTTGCTTCCTTACCAGTATATTTTTCTACCGTAGCAATATAATCCATCAGAGCCACCTCGTGATCGCCACCAATATTCATAACCCCACAAGGAAGATCAGCATCGAGCACAGTCAGCACTCCAGAAACAATGTCATCAATATACGTGAAGTTCCGTTTCATCTTTCCAAAATTATAGACATCGATAGTTTTTCCGCAAATAATATTCTCGATGAATTTGAACACACCCATATCAGGACGTCCCCAAGGGCCGTATACGGTAAAAAAACGTAGTCCGGTGGTCGGGAGCCCATGGATATGACTGAAGCAATGTGCGAGAAGCTCTGTCGCTTTCTTGGTTGCTGCATAGGGAGAAATCGGAGTATCTGTCATATCCTTCTCAGAAAATGGCGGTTTGTTCAGACCATAGATAGAAGACGATGATGCATACACGAAATTTTTGACTTTATATCGTACCGCGATATCGAGCAGATTCGTCGTCCCAACGACATTGACATCTACATACAGTAGCGGATGTTCGATGGCATATCTGACGCCAGCCATCGCTGCGAGATGCACAATTTTATCAGGTTTTTCTTTTTTGAAGACTCTCTCGAGAAACTTCGTATCACGAATATCGCCCTTGTAAAGAGTAAATCCACTCTTACAATCTTTGAGAAAAATTTTAATACGATTACGTTTCAATTTCGGATCATAATAATCATTGAAATTATCAATGAGGACTGCTGTATCTCCGCGCTCTATGAGTTTCTTAGCGACCGCCGATCCGATGAACCCTGCTCCACCTGTGATGAGTACTTTCATATTTTTTTCGTTACTTTACTTCTCAAATAATTATAATATTCTGAACCACTATCTTTTTTTATAATATAACGTTTCAGTACTGTTTGTCGAGCTTCTGAACCCATCTTTTCACGTGCTTCTTTGCTCTGGATCAATCGCTCAAGTTTCTCTTGCCATTCATCTTCTGTCCTTGCGGTATAGCCATCAACTCCATCGGTAATAGCATCCAGATACGGTGCTGTTGCAGAGGCTATGGTTGGCACACCAACAATGCCTGCCTCGAACCACTTGAGCTCTGATTTTGATTCACAGAAAGGATTACCAATCTCGAGTGGAGCGAGATTGATATCCGTTTCTGCAATATTCCTAAAATGCGCGCTTCGTGGTGCAAACGGGATACGTTCTATCTGAGCAGTATACGAACTCAGAATCGTATCTGTATCAAGAGGACCAGTCAATACCAAACGTATATGCGGATACTGATCAAGCAACTTCACAAGTACAGGAGTGATGACCGCGAAATCTTTGTTATGACTCGGTGTTCCAGAAAAATAGGCAATACGAATATATGCATCCTCACGTTTTCTCTCGCGCATCGCTTGCTCTGCATCAGAGATGTCTTGTTTTGCCAGTTTATTTTTTATCACGAAAACCTGTTTTCCTCTCTCACGGAGTTTACTCGCGAGATACTCTGTCGAGGTCGTACATACTCTTACATACGGATCAGCGAGGATTTCTCCGCCTACACCATTCTCATAGAGTTTCCTTTCAAAGGTATTCATCTTCTGAAAATAATCCATATGCTGGAGAAACTCTTTGTCATACACGAGATCATCGGTTTCAAAAATAATTTCTTTGCTCAGTAGTTTGATTGCCTCAATCAATTTCGCAACGCTCGGAGTATAGAGGACTCTATGAAAAACAAAAACAGAAAATTTGCCTGCATAGGTAACGAGAAAAGGATTATCCTGAACCGTTGTATCACACGAGAAACCATTGCAGATCAATTCTTCTGCAACATGTTTCGTCCGGTACCTCGCACTATCCCCGACACCTCCTGTAATAAAAAGAATATCCCCAGGATGGACTCGGTGAAAGAGTGCTAAAAACGATGTCATGATGCGCTTCCCTCCACGAAAGAGTCCATCACGCTTCAGGGTTTGCCAGGCTTTCCCAACCTTGATGAGTAGCAGTTTCATATGTTTCTGTTACAGAATTTCTTGATAGATTTTTTCGAGTTTTTCTGCTGATGATTCCCAACTGAACATTTTCGCTCTCGTATGATTCACCTCACCCTTTTCTGTGCGTAATACTTCAGAAGTGATAAGTGTGCCCAACGCTTCTGCCAAACTCTCCTTGGTCGCTTCTTTCGCATATACACCACCATCTCCGGCGTAGTGACGGTTATTCTCCGTATCAAAACAGACCACGGGCAAGCCTGCTCCCATATACTGGAGCATTTTACCACTCGCTTGCTTGGTACTCGATTCTTTGGGATCTACTCCGATATCACTCATAGAGAGAACTTTCGCGAGAGAGAAATAGGGAAGTGGACTGATGACAGTCACATATTTTCTGAAAACATCTTGCCTCAGATATGTTTCAATTTGATCAACGGGAAATCCTGCAATAACAAAGTGGACATTCGTATATTTTTTACAAACAAGTGTGATCACTTCGAGCAGTATTTTTATCCCCTTGTTCGGAATAAGTGCTCCTGTGTAGGTAATAACTACCTTGTCCTGCGGAATATGAAACAGTGTGCGGAGAGAGGAAACTGACGGCATATTTTCAAACATCGAAAGTCTGGTGCCATCAAGCAAAATTTGTGCTGGATGTTTCCTGGTAACAGTATTGATTCTCTTTACATTGTCCCATGAACTCGCAACAGTTCTATCCCCCAGTCCATTGATGAAGTGTTCGATTGATTCGAAAAGCTTCTGCATCCCCGTAGCGCGGAGATAACTGTGTGATACCATTTCTTTGGTAAGACTTCCGTGGAAATCTGCTACGAGTTTTATCTTTCGGAAAAAGAGGAGCTTCTTCACAATAAAGCCGATAAGTACTCCTTCGTGGAGATGACCGTGAATCACGTCAGGTCTCCATGTACGAGCCAGATAAAATGTTTTACGAAGAAGCATAATATCAAGCAAGACTTTCTGCCAATCAGGACCCGCCTCAAGTTTCTTATACCAAAAAAGCAATCGCCTGATACGTCTGATATCGATATGACTGTTAAGACTTTTTGGCAAGTCTTGACCAATATGGTATGTCGCAATCATCACTTCGTGTCCTCGTTTTTCGAGGGCCAGCGCTTCTTCCAGAATACGGATATGAGTGCCACGATCAGAGAAAAATGGCGTGGGAGCAACAACAAGTATTTTCATAAAAGCGATACTACCAAATACACAAATAATCTTCTTTGAGTCTCTCTTTATTGTAAACGCATTCCAAGTGCTTTGCAAACGCCATTCTTGCTGTATACTATATATATGAACTCTCTTAAATCATTTTTTGCCCACTCTCATTTTTCATCACTTCTGACTGTATTCGGAAGCATTGTTGTGTTTTTCGGTTGGTTTCTTTTTCTCCTCACTCTTTTTCAGAGTTTCCTCCCTTCCCTTGTTTTTCTTGGTGCCTTCATCAGTCTTATTCCCCTGCTGTTCGTTGGAAGAAAAATATGGGGAGGCACTTCGTCTGAAATACGACTCGTCATCATATTCTCTCTTTTCTTTACGCTCCTCATCGGTATCTATACTGTACCGACAATATTTTCTGGACGTGATCAAGGTTCTATCAGCGAAGCAGCTTTTCGCTTAGCACAAAATGGCAAACTCATATTCTCAACTCCTGCCAGTCACACCTTCTTTGCACTACACGAAAAAGGTCCCGCACAAAACTTCCCTGGTTTCGCTTACACAAAAACGGGCGATCTCATCACTCAGTTTCCTCTCGGCTATACTTCGTGGCTCGCAGGATTTGTCATACTCTTCGGAGAACACGGATTTATCATTAGTAACACTCTTCTCCTCTTTCTTTCTCTTCTCTTCTTCTATGCCCTCTTACGAAAATTCGTTCATCCTCTCTACGCTTCCGCAGGACTCCTCCTTTTCGCAACCTCCTTTATTCTTATCTGGTTTGCAAAAATGACGCTCAGTGAAAATCTCGCACTCTTTCTTTTCCTCTCTCTTTGTTTCGCTCTCATCTCTTTCTTCGAAGAAGGAAAAATACTGTTTTATGTTTCAGCCTTACTCTCTGCTTCACTGCTTGCATTCACTCGCATCGAAGGATTTGTAATCCTTGGTATCACTATCGCCATACTCACTTGCAGTCCCTATACAAACATCATTCGAAAAAAGTATCTGTGGAGAAGTATATTACTACCACTTTTATTTTTCTTATGCGTTTTCATCATCGATGTTATCGTCAACCTTCCTTATTATACGGTTATCGGTAAAGCACTTTTCAAATTCCTCCATATCACAAAAAGTGAAACTCTTTCTACACCAATCACCAGTCTGAGTCCGTCCCTGTGGTCACACTTCTTTCTCTATGGACTTGGCATAGTGTTCATTCTTGGTCTGACGGCTATACTTTTCTTTATCAAAGAAAAAAGATGGCTCCTCCTTATGCCGACACTTCTGACTCTTCCTACGTTCATCTATCTCATCGATCCTAATATTTCACCTGATCATCCGTGGATGCTCAGACGCTTTCTTTTTTCCATCTTCCCTACACTTCTTTTTTCAGCTATCGTCGGCATAGCAAGGCTTTTTTCTCTCCAAAAATCTATTCCTTTTAGCACACCAAAGGGAAAACCTTTCTTTGCTGTCACCTTTCTTTTTCTTATCCTCCTTCTTTCGATATACCCTGCATTTATTTTTGGTTTCTCTTTTGCAGAAAATAGAGGTCTCAAAGAACAAGCTCTCTCTGTCAGTCAATTGTTTCTCGACACCGACCTCGTACTCGTAGAAAGAGGGGTCACAGGTAGTGGTTTTTCGATGATGACTGGTACTACTTCATACCTCACGGAGAAAAATATCGTGTATTTCTTCAATCCTAATGATCTCTTCTCACTTAATACAACACCGTATACTCATGTATATCTCATTGTTCCGGAAAAGGATCAATTGCGCTATACTACCATTCTCGATCGCCATCTCTCTTTTCAAAAAACTATTCTTTTTAGCACCAATCAATTAGAAAATACCCCCTCTGCAGAGTCAAATATTTTCCCCTCCTTTCCAAAAAAAGTCATTAAAGAAACACGTAATTCCCTTTTTATGTTTCACTAATTATGTTTCATCTTCCTATTCTGCCATCACGTTTACAAACCGTCTATCAAGGTATTCGCATTCTTCTGTATCTTTCTCTCTTTATTGGAATAACTCTTTTTGCTCTGAAGCTTTTCTTCCCTACGTTCTCTTTCAAATATAATTTCCGCGTCTCTAATTCCAGAAATACTCTCTCTGCACCATATTCCGAGAAGCGTACACCAGCTAACAATGGCAAAATTATAAGCAGTGGCGCGCTTATCACTTCAGCGAGTGTCAGTGGCACTTTCTCTTCCCTTACCGCTCATCTTACTCTTGAGAAAAAATCTGCTCTGCCGGAAAACTTCTCAGTAGTGATACGAAGATCCTATCAAAGTTTCTTCCTCCCTACCGGGATGCCTATTACTTCATTTCCAGAAGAAACAATATACAAAATAGCAGATACCTATTATGCACTAAAAGACAACACTCTCTATCTATTTGTCAGCCCATCTGCTTTTCTTTCTCGCTATACAGAGTCAATGGCACACGAAGAAAACGAAAGCTTTCTTACGGCGCATACTCTCTCTGAAGAATTTATTGGTTATCGTGTTGGGTCCCTTGTTTCTTTTGCTGATGGAGTGTTCATTATCACGAGTGAAACTGATATGCGTCCTATCGGAAATGCCGAAACACTGCTCACTCTTGGATATCGCTTCGAAGATGTTCTTCCTGCCAGCGAGGAAGAAATTGGTATATACAAACGAGGAAGGATTATTCTGCTCGGTGCCATACATCCGGACGGCACACTTCTCTTCGATCAAGATACGAACACCTACTATCTCATTGATAAAGGATTCAAAAGACCCATCGAAGATAGTGTCTACCTGAACTTCCTGAAAGAAAAACAAATGCCTGTCCTCGTCTCTTCTTTCGCCAGTGCAAAACAAGTATCATGTGCGCTGAGACCAGGACTCTTGGGTCAATCATTCTCGTGTGATGCTTCTATTGATACACTAACCTCAGGCTTTGGCAACGATTTTATCCTCTCTATCCAAGATAACGATATCGATATCGAACTACAAACGCTCGACGTATCATTCAAAACAAAGCAAAGTAAAGATACTATTCTTCTCACTCTCTCCCAAATCAAACAACGTCTCATTTCACGTCTCGGCGCCCTCTAATCCTTTCACTTTCTTCCTCTAACGCATAATCCTATGTCTCAAATAAACCAAAAATGGATGCAGTCCATTATCCATTACAAAGAAAATGGCGTACTGACATTACTCTATAATCTCCTAATAGAATTTCTCTTTATTGGCTATCTTGGTTTCTTGTCTCTCCTCAGTATCGAGATGATGCTCCCTCTCTTCATCACCGCACATATAAGTCTGACCAAACTCTTCATAATTCTTTTCCTTCTTTCATTCTTCACTCTCGTACTCGGACGTATTGTAGAACAAGATTTCAAAATCAGACTACAAAAAAAGAATCCTCTCGTATGGATCGGATTCTTCTTTACCTTGTGTATGTTTCTTCTTTCAACGCTCCGTTTTCCCCTGAGTACAATCCCCTTCTTACTCCTTGCCTTCTTCAGTATACTGTGGCTTCTCTGGAAAATCTTCTTCTGCGAAGATCAAACTTCTTTCTAGAGGAGCGTCTCAAGATCAAGCACTTCATCAATACGAATCTGCGCCACAAAATCAGGCACGTGAGACACAAGAATCATGGCGCCTTTGTACTCATCAAGTGCTTCTGCTATGACTGGCAAATGACGAAAATTGATATGATTGGTCGGTTCATCAAGAATAAGCAGGTCTGGCTTTTCAGCATACAAGATTGCAAACATCAGGAGTCCCTTCTGTCCCTCTGAAAGACTCTCTATTTTATTTTGCATCAGTTCTGCAGGAATAAGGAATTTCGTGGCTATCTTATAAGCTTGCTCTTTGCTCTTCTCTTCCATCGAAGCAAGAAGTGTATCCATCACCGTACTATCGAAATCAAGCGTCGAGAAATCCTGACGATAGTATCCTACCTTGATGCCATCAGTGATATGAGCACGATCTTTATCGCCCGAAGCAAGGGCCTCAAGGAAAGTGCTCTTGCCAATACCATTCGGCCCAGATACGAGCAAATGCATATTTTTCTTCAGTATCAAATCCACGCGTTTCACAGCTGGCCCAAGATCGGTAATAAGTTTCACTGTACGTATCTCAACAATTGGTCCAACTACGCCCGCACATACTATTTCGAAACCTGGAAGTGTCTTGTCTTCTTGTCTGACATCCATTTTATTTTCTTCAAGGTCTTCAGCGAGTGTACGCATACGTTTGGCAACAGCACGGAGTTTTCCTCCTTTGTTTGCAAAAACGTTAGCCTGATCTTTCTTCTCTTGGATAGTGCGTTCGAGGCGAACGTTTTCACTCTGTGCTTTGGCAATTCTCTTGGCAATTTCTTCTACCACATCATAATAATCCCCTGCATACTGCTCAATCTTGTGTGTAAACACATCAAGGTAGAGCACACCATGCGTGAAAGAATTAAGAAAGTCTGCATCGTGTGAAATGACGATACAGGTTTTTTCATAGTTGATCAGGAAATTAGTCAAATGAAGGATGCCTGCAGTATCGAGATTGTTCGTTGGCTCATCAAGAAGGAGAATATCTGGGTCCTGTATCAGAGCTGATGCCAGAAGAAGGCGTGCTTGCTGACCACCAGAAAACTCCCCAATTTTTTTATCAAGTGCTGGCATAGGCAGATTGACTACTTCAAGTACCTCTCTGATGCCCATCTCCAGTTCCCATTCTTTGCCCTTGAAAAATTGGTCGAAAAATTCCTGCACTGTAAGCTCAAGCTCCGTGCGAGGAATAGTTTGCCTCCCAAGAGCGACCGTAGCACCCGGATCGATAGAAACGCGTCCAGACTGAGGTTTTTCTTCACTTGTAATCAATTTAAAAAGAGAGCTCTTTCCAGCGCCATTTTGACCCATCAGCGTCACTTTTGAGCCACTTCGCATACTGAAGCTCACCTCATCTAAAATAGGTTTCTTGTGCCCATATTCGAAGGACACCTTATCAAATCGCATTACAACATTATCTTTGGCCATACTTTCTTTTTTTCAAATAAAAACTTTTTTAACTTCAAAACAAAAAAGCCGTTTTCCGGCAGAAGTATTGTGACACAAAGTACTCTTCTTTGCAAGCAAAGACACTTACATTCTCTTCTGAATAGCAATGAGAAAGTAACCAAAAAGAATCTTTTTTCTCTGCTCCAGACTCAAAAGCTCTTCTTTATTTACGAAAAATATTCCCTCACTCTACGGCATCCATAGGAAATTTTTCGAATAAAGAATGCTTTCTCGGACAAGTGGAGCAACCGAAAAAAAATTCTTTGGGTTACTTTCCTCTACAACATTGGAAGGATTGCTATTCAAAGAAGAATGGAGGACAACGAAAAACACACTTTTTCTGCTCCTGTAGACTTTTTTTTACCAATCACCTCGCTCTGGATGGTCTTCAGCAAGCGTCGCTGTTTCAGGACGTCGCAGGATTTTACAAAGAATAAAACGTTTGACCATCTTGAGCTCATCAACATCAAAATAGTGACATATCACAAGGAACGCCACTCCGCCGATGAGAAAGCCTGTCGAAAGCTGAAATAACACTTTCCAAAATGTATCCAGTTCACTTATCGTCAAAGCGAAAACATATTTCGAAACTTGTGCAATCATCGATGCTCCAAACGCAGCAAAGAAAATTTTCATCAGTGGGAAGAAAAATATGTGATCATTCCACGATGATACGCGCTTCCGCAAAAGCCAGTAGAGAAGCAGGAGATTGCAGATACTACTTGCCGAAAAAGCAATAGCGAGTCCTTGTACTCCATATATCGGAAGAAGAAGAGGGATAAGAGCAATTTGAAGAGCAGTACTAAACAGTGCAATATAAAAAGGAGATTTGGTATCCTGAAGAGCAAAAAAGGCTCTCGCGAAAAGAGGAATCAAACTTTGTGCAAACAAACTTATAGAAAGAAATTTGAGTACCTCAAAGGTAAGAATAGTGTCTTCCCAGTCGAAACTTCCAGCACCAAGAATAACACGAACAAGTTGAGCACGGAAAATAATCATAAAAAGAGAAAGAGGAAGTACGAAGAAAAGAATACGTCTTGATGTCTCTGCAAGTATTTCGAAGAAATCGTTATCTTTTTTCTTCGCTGCGAGGGAAGAAATCGCTGGAAAAATAGCCACAGAAAATGCAATACCAAACAGTCCTAGTGGGACGCTCTGAATATTATTTGCCAAAGTAAATACAGCCAAGCTACCAGCAGAGAGGAGTGATGCAAAAAATGCGACCGCAAAAAGGCTCACCTGACTTACTGCTAGACCGAGCGTACGCGGTATCATCAGGCGGATCACTTGACGCACGGACGCATCCGCAAGAACGTGCTTAATATCAGCAGAGAAATGGAAGCCTGTTTTCCGGAGCGACGGGTATTGAATGAGCATATGAAAAAACGATCCCACAACCACTCCCCAAGCAAGACCGAGAGGACCTATCCATGGAGCGAGAAACAGTGCTCCACAAATAATTCCTATATTGTACACAATTGGTGCTAAGGAGTAAGCAACGAATTGTTTGAATGAAACAAGCACTCCGCCAAAAATAGCACTCACCGAAAGGAAAAGCGGAGAAAGGAGCATCACTCGCGTCAAACTCGTCGTTAACGTTATCTTCTCAGGAGAGAATCCTGGGACAAGGAGGTGAGTGATTGTCCCTGCAAACATAATACCAAGAAGAGAGAGGCCTCCAAGAAAAACAAGCAGAAGGTACAGAATATGCGATGTAAGTTTGAAAGCATCTTCTTTCTTCTCTTCGACAAGGAACGTGGTAAATACAGGAATAAACGCAGCACTGAGTGCCCCAAGGACAATCAAACTATAGAGGAGGTCTGGGACACGAAAAGCAGCATAATAACTATCCAAGATATCGCCAGCACCAAATTCGGACGCGAGTATGCGATCACGAAAAAAACCAAGAAGACGACTTGCAAGACCTGCAAGCGCAATCAAAAGAGCAGCACCGCCTACTGTCTTACTTGGCGAACTCATCCATACAGAAATTTTTTTGAGAGAGCGATGCATCATGATCCTTTTTTATTGCTTATGAGTGAAAATTATACCAGAAAAAACATCTGTTTTAAGTTGTGACTCAAACTTCCATTGTCGTTCATACGGTATCAGATTTCCATTCATTTGCCAAACCGATTCCATATTCCTCGGGAAAAGAATCGATGAAACAATGTTACTTCCTACAGAACCAGATTGTTTCTGATACAGCACTGTGTATGAATCTACTCCACCGTCCTCCATTTTTCGTGTATCAAGAGAAAAAGGAAGTCTATAGCGATATTCTACGGTTACCGATTCTTTTGGACTCACATATACCCATGCTCCAAAAACAGTTTTATCAGCATCCACAGAAATACGAGTGCCAGTCTTCTCGTCGATAGTAATCGATGATTCTTCTTTTGCTACATCAGCATCAACACGGAAACCGAGTGCTTTATAATCAAGTGGTTCTGATGGAAACTCCCATGTAGCACCTTGCGTCGAAAGAAGCACTGATCCTTTTGGTACATACACCCGCATATAATCTGCATTCACTTTGTTCCACCACTCATACGGTGTGTTCCCTCCATGATGCGTACGCGTGATAGAAAGCGTATCGACAATCGATCCATCCTCACTGATTTCCGCTGTATGATTGATCGTTTCATCGATCACGCCGTCCGTTTTATAGCCATTGATATTTGAATGTATGACACTAACATAATCCTTTGATGTTGGCAGTATTTTCCCTGACCAACCAGCTTCGTCGATGAGCGCTTCAGTGCCTTCGTGACGCATATAGAGGAGTATTTGTTTCTCATTCAAACCCTCTACAAGAGCATTGGCAATCCTGTAAAATGTTTCCTTGTCTTGTGAAGCAAATACTTTTTCAATAAGAAGCACCGTCAAATCTGCCAAGACTTTTTTGGGCTTATTTTCTTCTTTGTCATACTTCGTCTCTACTTGATCTTGAATAAGTGTGACAAAATTCTCACTGTTTACTGTGAAACCATACTCTGGTAAATCGATCGGTCCTGTTTCTCGAAGGAGTTTCTGCATCACGGTCGGAGTAAGGGTAATCACACCATCCACCGTCGGCCCTCCTGTTTTTTCATAGAAAAAAATAGCTTTCTCGGCTGACGCGGGAAAATCAGGAAACCAATTGCTATCATGCAAACTCCACGTAGCGCTGACTTTTTGAATAGGTTTTGGTGGGACAATATTCTCTTTGAGTTGTCCATCAGGATTGAAAATGCCATCAACGAAGAACCGTTTGACTCTTCCATTTTCGACATCCATCAGAGCGTATGTTCCAATAAATCCTCCTGTTGCACGCATTTCTTGATTATTTTGAAGGAGGAATAAATACTTACGAGGACCATTGGCTCCTAGCAGTTCCTTAAGCAAAAATTCGTGATTATCAAAATTTTTCAGAAGACCAAGTAGTAAAGGCAGATTTTTTTTCACTGAAAGAAATTTATCCCTCTTCTCCTCAGGGACATCATCAATCTTTATTTTCTGGAGCACATTGTCCCCTGCTTCGAGTTCACTTTGTGCCTGCGTGAGAGGAATGTCGATACTCGCTAGAAAATCGAGCCAAGAAATTTTTTCTCCCTGATCATAGGCATCTTTCGAAACAGAAAGTTCTTCCACAATATGCGTGAGCGGTATACCTGCCAAAGCGAAATGTTGTCCTGCTTCCAGTGCATATTTCCCTGAGGCAATGGTCGAAAGACCTGGAATAAATCTGGTGATATTAAGAAGTGGTCCGCCCCACACAAACAAATTATCTGTGCCAGAAGAGAATGATTGATAGGCATCACGAAATGCCTTCGTCGAATCTTCAAAATTGGATGCTTTGATGTTCTGAACCGCCAATGAAATATTTTGAAAGCCTTGATTGCCATCTTCTACTACTCGCGTTCGCATTTTCGCCCCCCTATAACCGATAAAAAGAAGCACTATTACAAGACAGGAAAGTAAAAAAAAATTCCGCGATAGAAGATATTTTGTTCCTTTTTTTGCCTTTGTTTCTTTCCGATGCAGTTTCTTGGGCTTGAATACTTCAAAAGATACATCAGGGGATGAAATCATTTCTTCTCTTGGCAATTGATATTCATATTTAACAATGTGATGCGTGTGAGGAATAGGACGCTTTATATCAGAAAAGACAGATAATCGTTTTTTATATTCGGACATACGCAATGTGCATTTTATTTTGTCTGCTCATACACTCTTTTCGTTTCCTCTGCCATACGAGTGAAGCTATATTTACCCACTTGTTGATATCCAGCATTTCTGAGCGTATCTTGGAGCACTGATGAAGTAAGTATCGTTTGTAATCCGTCTTCGAGTGATTGCTTACTCTGTGGATCAAAATACATCGCCGATGTACCGAGTATCTCTGGAAGCGAGCCACAAGAAGAAGAAAGTACTGGGAGACCTCGCGCCATAGCTTCGAGCGGAGGGAATCCAAATCCTTCATAAAACGAAGGGAAAATATAACATACCGCAAAACGATAGAGCGTCCCTAACTCGAAGTCATCAACAAAATCTGTAAAGAGAATATTCGTTATGTTTTCTTTCTTCGCTTTTCTTTTGAGGCGAGCATAGAAATAATCCTCTTTACCTACGAGTACAAACGTATACGCAGGGAACTTCAGTGCTAGATGAAGAAAAATATCGAGATTTTTATGCGGATACGCATTACCTACATACAGCAGATATGGTTTCAGTATATCATGTATTTCACTTCTTGGCGTATCACTGCTCTTGTCTAACCAAAGACCCATACGGGTGAAAAATGCCTGCTCTTTTGTCTTCGATAGAAATTGACAAAAAGAGTCTGTTGCTTCATATATCACTCTCACTTTATCTCTCGAGTGAGGATACTGAGCCACAATATCCTGCGCGGTAAATTGTGAAACCGTAACGACAAAGTGGGAACGATACACTGCACAAGCAATAACCAAACGATACATCAGAAACTTCACGGTATAAAATACTTCTGAACGTGTCGTATTTTGCATCGTTGGATAGTGGAGCAAGATAAGGTCGTGTATCGTAACAACGAATTTCTTCGGATACAAAATAGGTATATTGAAATGAGGAAAATGCACGATATCCAAACGATACCAGAGAAGCTCCAGAGGGAAAATGATTTGTTCGAGAAATCCGTACCACCGATAATTCGCCTTCACTTTTTTGAAGCGAGGATTACGAGGACAATACACGGAAAAATTCTCTTCAAGTAAGAAAATGAAATACTCATTCTCTGTATCAATCTCTTCTAAATGTGCAATGAGTTTTTCTGTATATCGACCGAGACCCTTACCAATCGATCCATAGAAACGAGCATCAATCCCTATACGCATAATAACTTTTATTTATTTCTCTTCGAGAGATTGCTTTTGTATATCGAGTTCAAAGAGAAGCAAGGATTGCGAAGCGAGAATCTTGAACATTTCTACGTCTTCCAATTGATTGGTCACCTTTGGGAAAATAAGAAACGCTGAAATATTTTTTGCTTTCCTTGGGGACCTCACAAGAGCAAATTCATCTTCTTCCCAAAATATTTTTTTTGAGCGTAAAAGTACCTCTCCTGAAAATCCGGAAAAATATTCCTTCGTTGGTACGTCTACAGATTTCACAATAACTTTTTTCTTAACGTCCACAAAACGCAATGCGACCGCTTCTTCTTTGGCGAGCACCTTCACCGCTTGCAAAATAGGATCATAAATACTAATATGATTTTTTGAGGTAATCTGAGACTGCACTTCAGGAAGATGGAAAATAAGGTTCTTCACAATATCAAACTTCCGATTCATACCACCGATATACGAATACGAATCCGATAGATCTTTCGTGATGTCATTGGTTTTTCTCTGAAGATGAAGTTTTTCCCGAAAAACTTTCAGTAATTCCTTCTCTTTCGCCAAATAAAGGACGAAAGCGAAAACACCAAAACAAAGTATGATGAGTGATTCAACATCTTCTTCTCGAAAAAAAGCATTCCCCTCACGAATAATCTGAGGAACAAAAACAGTAATAATAAAAATGAGGAGATAAATCCAATACATATATTCAACTTAGAGTGAATAATTTTTCAGATACTCGCGAAATTTTTCTCCTATCTCTGGATGTTTCAATCCAAAATGTACGGTCGTTTTGAGAAAATTAAACTTATCTCCAGTATCAAGCCATTCACCTTCGAGGGTGCGACCGTATATAGGGAGGTTCTTCCCGAGCATCAAATCAAATGCATCCGCCAAACGAATTTCACCTGATTTCCCCGATTCCATACCTGCCAATGTTTTGAATACTTCATTGGTAATAATATATTTCCCCACTGCAACTGATCTACTCGGAGAATCTTCCGGTTTTGGCTTCTCTACGATGCGCGTTATTTTCCAATCTCGTTCATCAAGTTTATCCCCTGCAACGACACCAAATTTTGATACGTCTTCGAGAGCTACTTCTGAAAGACCAATAATTGGTGTGTGATACTTCTCATAGGCTTCAATGAGCTGTTTTGCTGCTGGCACATTACTATCGTAAATACAATCACCAAAAATAACGAGGACAGATTCATCATCATCTACGAGGTGAGCTGCCTGAAGAAGTGCATGTCCATCACCGAGCGGAATAGGCTGGCGTACATAGGAGAACTTTGCGAGTGTTGCTATCTTTTGTACCACTTCGAGTAAATCTTGTTTGTTCTTCTCTACGAGTGTATCTTCGAGTTCATATGAAACATCAAAGTGATCTTCAATGGCCCGCTTGCCACGACCCGTCACGAAGATAATTTCTTCGATCCCTGATGCCACAGCCTCTTCCACAAGATACTGCACTACTGGTTTGTCTACTACTGGCAACATTTCTTTTGGTTGTGCTTTGGTTGCAGGAAGGAAACGTGTTCCAAAACCAGCAACAGGAAGAATAGCTTTTTTAATTCTTCGTGGCATTGTATTGTCCATAGATGTAGAGAAAATTATTTTTTAAGAGAAACTGCTTTCTTGAATTCGGCATTGAATTCGGCAATCGCATCATTCACCATAGGATGGAAACGACTCCGAAAATCATGCTCTCTCACATAACTACTGGCTTCAAAAAGTGATTCGTGCGTACCAGTATCGAAATAGGCTCCTTCTATCACTCTCACATCGAGCATCTTTTTCTCTAGATAATATTTGTGCACATCAGTAATTTCCAGTTCACCGCGTTCAGAAGGTTTGATGGATTTCGCTGCCGAGACTACTTCTTTGTCAAAAATGTAAATCCCTGGAATAGCAAAGGAGCTCTTGGGCATAGTCGGTTTCTCCTCAATAGAAATCACTTCATTCTGGTCGTTAAACTCCACTACTCCGAAGCGTTCTGGATCTGCTACGTGTTTGGCAAAAATACGTCCACCAGATGTGAATGACTGTATGGCTTCTGTAAAATCATCTTCGAAAATATTATCCCCTAGAATAAGCGTCGTAGATTCACCATCGATAAAATCTTCTGCCAAAATAAAGGCTTCTGCCAAACCACGTGGCTGTTTCTGTACAATAAAAGAAATATTCACACCAAATTTATGGAACATTGATCCGAGAAGATTGAGAAAATGTCCCGAATGATCTGGCGCTACGATAATAAGAATATCTTTGATACCTGCACCGATGAGGGTATTGAGCGGATAGAAGATCATTGGCCGATCATATACAGGCAAGAGCTGTTTGGATGTGACAGCGGTGAGTGGTAACAATCTCGTTCCTGTTCCTCCTGCAAGAATAATTCCTTTCATATACATAATACATTAACGACTAGAAACTCTGCGATAAATAGGAAAAGTATGACACAATTTTTTCACTGTTCCTTTGATACCAGAAATAACCTCCGTATCACCACCAGAGGAAAGTGCGTAGTGGATACACTGTGCGATGATCTTTATCTCTGGTTCTCTGAGTCCTCGCGTGGTCACTGCGGGTACACCAATACGAATACCACTTGGATCCATCGGCCCACGTGGATCATCTGGAATAACATTTTTGTTTATTGTAATACCAATGGCATCAAGCAGTTTCTCTGCTTCTTTTCCTGAAATACCATAACTCTTCACTGTGTCGAGCATAATCATATGATTGTCAGTACCTCCAAACAGTGGCATCGCATCATATTTTCGCATTTCCTTCTCTAGTACCTTGGCATTCTTTAACACTTGCTTCGCATACTTCTTAAACTCCGGCTTCAGTGCTTCTCCGAAAGCCACCGCTTTGGCCATAATAGTATTCATCAGCGGTCCACCCTGGAGGCCAGGAAATACTGCCCTATCAACTGCCTTGGCGAGTGGTGCTTTGCACAGAATAAGTCCACCACGAGGACCACGAAGCGTTTTGTGTGTGGTTGTGGTCACAATATCAAAATACGGTACAGGGCTTGGTATCACCTTACCTGCTACAAGACCAGCGATGTGTGCCATATCCATCATCGAATAGGCACCTACTTTTTTGGCAATCGCCGTAATTTTCTCATAATCAAGCTGTCTGGTATACGAAGAAAAGCCAGCCAAAATAAGCTTCGGTTTTTCTGCTTTCGCCAGCGCCTCGAGTTTTTTATAATCAATCGTTCCGTCTGCTTCTGTTTTGTATCCAACAAACCTATATATCTGTGCAGGCAATGTCAGAGGATGCCCGTGTGTCAGATGTCCACCGTGAGAAAGATCCATTCCTAAAATCGTATCCCCTGGTTTGAGAATAGCAGAGTATGCTGCAAGATTGGCAGGTGCCCCAGCGTGTGGTTGTACATTGGCATGCTCTGCTCCAAAAAGTTTCTTGGCACGATCGATAGCCAATGTTTCTATAGTATCAGTAAATTCTTGTCCACCGTAATAACGTCTGCCAGGATACCCTTCAGAATATTTATTAGTAAAAACCGTTCCAAGAGCTTCGAGGACCGCTTCTGAAACATAATTTTCTGAGGCGATCATTTCAAATCCTTCTTCCTGTCTTTTCATTTCTCCTTGCAAGGCATCGTATGTGCGCGTATCCTGTTTTTTGATCACATTGTATTTCATCATAGTATTTGAGTATCATTTCCAATTTATACATCAGGATTCCGGATGGCAAGAAATTTTATTCCATAAAAGTAAGATAGTCTTTGAGGGCTTCGGTATACGAACGAATCGGCGTACGCTTCGTATTGAGAAGCTTCGAATAATGTGGTCTTTTAGCAGGACGAGGAAAAGCCTCACTACCTACAGGATGTATTATAACGCTCATTTTGGCTTGTGTATAGAGCTCCTGCACAGCCATATACCAAGTGACATCCCCGCTATTTGGTAAATGATAGATGCCGAAAAGTGCTGTATCTTCTATCAAAGACTTCGTTTCTCGTGCTAAATCTGGTGCATACGTAAAACAACTCTTCTCATCATCAACGGCCTGTATTTCATCTCTCGTCTTTCCAAGAGTGAGCATAATATTAAAAAAACTCTTCTTCGCGATACTACTCAGTGCTGGTTTTCCAAACAGTTTTGAGAGACGAATAATATAATATTTTCCCTCTTCTTTTATCACATTTTCTTCTCCTGCTTGTTTGCTCATACCATACCGAGAAATTGGATTTGTCTTCGCATCCTCTCGATATCCTGATTCATCAGCACCATCAAAAACATAATCCGTCGAATAATGCACAAAAAGAATATTCATTTGTTTTGCAAGATGTGCAAGAAATCTAGGGACTTCGGCATTGAGTATCATCGCTTTCTGATATTCCTCATCACTCTCTTCACACATATCAACAGCATTATAGGCAACAGCATTGATGAGCATATCGGGAGCATACGTTCTGATCTTCTCTTCTGCCTTGACGAAATCAGTCACATCAATATCTCCGAAATCCCATCCAGCAACGATATATTTTTCATCATCCGAAAAGACACTGACCAGTTCCTGACCAAGCATCCCTTTTGCTCCAAGAATCAATACTTTACTTACCATACTGTTTTCCATAATATTCCTTATATGACCCTGATTTAATATTTTTCCACCAGACTTCATTTTGTTTAAACCACTCCACTGTTCTTTTGAGACCTTCTTCGAGACTGACCGTTGGTTCGAAGCCAAGCTCATTTTTTATTTTGGAAAAATTGATAGCATACCGTCTATCATGACCAGCTCGGTCCTTCACATACTCAATACTGCTCTCATCTTTTCCAAGAAGCTCGATAATTTTTTTTACAATCCAGATATTCTCGCGCTCACTCGCTCCTCCGATACAATACGTCTCGCCCAACGTTCCTTTATGAATAATCAAATCAATAGCTCGACAATGGTCCTCCACATAGAGCCAGTCGCGTACTTGGAGTCCGTCACCATACACTGGTACTTTTTTGCCTTCTAGGAGGTTCGTAATTACCAATGGAATGAGTTTTTCTGGGAAATGATAGGGCCCATAATTATTCGAACAATTGGAAATGGTTATTGGCAGGTAATACGTATGAAAATAGGAGCGAACAAGATGATCAGAAGAAGCCTTACTCGCACTATAGGGACTCCGCGGATCATATTTTGTATTCTCATTGAAAGCTTCGTCATCTGGCCCAAGTGCACCAAACACTTCATCAGTCGAAACATGGTGAAACCGCTTGTTATGCTTACGGGCTGATTCAAGAAGCACAAATGTACCGATAACATTGGTATTGATAAAAACATCAGGTCCAGAGATAGAGCGATCCACATGTGATTCCGCGGCAAAATGTACTACAATATCTGATTCTGCTACCAATGCATCAACCATCTCCTTATCTGTAATACTCCCCTTTACAAAGCGATACCGTTTATCATTCTCGTATTCTTTCAGATTTTCCAAATTGCCCGCATACGTCAATGCATCAAGATTGATGACTTCATAATTAGGATAGGTATCCAAAATATGATGGACAAAATTACTCCCTATAAATCCAGCTCCTCCGGTAACCAGTATTTTCATAAAATATATTAAAAAGAAAATTTAGTGTGTTAAAAATAGTCCGAAATATTTTTCAGTAGTGGGTGCTCATTATCTTTCCCTGAAACAAGAGGATGCTTTATACCCCACTCTATACCAATTGCTTTATCATTCCAGATAATTCCTCGCTCGTGTGCTTTGGAATACACATTGGTACATTTGTATTGAAAAAGCGTATCATTTTCGAGCGCAATAAATCCATGAGCGAAACCCTCAGGAATAAAAAATTGCTTATGATTTTCTCCCGAAAGTTCTACCATGACAAATTGTCCGAATGTCGGCGATCCGAAGCGAATATCCACAGCCACATCAAGCACTCTTCCCTTCACTACCTGAACGAGTTTTGCCTGACCGAACGGCGGGGCCTGATAATGCAGTCCTCGAAGCACTCCTTTTTGAGAAGACGAGAGATTGTCTTGTACAAAATGCACATCAGCACCAAGAATATGTTGATAACGCTCTTCCTGAAATGTTTCAATAAAAAAACCTCGATCATCCGAAAAGACGTCAGGTTCAATAATTACTACTCCTTCCAATATGGTTTTTTCTGTCTTCATATTTCTATTATAGCGGTTTTTATTCCAAAATAAAACCCCCCCCGCTCTCTCTCCGAGATTATCCAAAAAAACAGTCGGACCCATCCACGGATCCGACTGCGTCTTACAAATATTTCAAACAGAAATGCTCTGTTTGGAGATAAAGCGGAGCAAACACCCCAAGATTAGATTTGGATATCATTCATTACATCATCCAAAGTCTTCTTCTCTTCTGCTGGCTTCGGTGCTTCAGTGGCTACTGGAGTAGTGAAAGCAGTGTGTTCACGAGGTTCACGAGGTGGACGCTCTGATCCTTCTGGTTCGTTGATTTTCAAATTGACGCGAGCATTGTTACGGGCTCCGATGACACGGAGGAGCGTGCGCAGTGCCTTAGCAGTCATACCTTCACGACCAATCACCATACCCATATCTTTTGGGTTGACATCGAGTGTTATAAGCACTCCCATCTCATCGATCTTTCTTTCTACCTTCACATCCTCTGGATTATCTACGAGCATCTTTACTGCATACTCGATGAAATCTTTGTCCTTCACATTGTCTGTCATAAGACTTGATATACGGATTAAACATTACCGAAGAAATCAATTTATTTTTTCTTCTTTTCTACTATAACTTTTTTTCATAAAATGTGCAAGTGTATTTATATGAGCCTCTTCCATTTACTTCTCATCATTTTTGAAAGCCTGCCACTCCTCGGGTTCTCTAAAAGGGCGCTCTTTCCACGAAGGAGACTGACAACACAGCACATCGGAAGTATTCTCCTTATCCCCAAGCAACCTCTCAGTAATTTTCTCCATTCTCATCCCTCTTGAACCTTTGATTAATATGAGGTCCTCCTCTCTCACAATCTCATCTATTCTCTCTTCTGTCATAGATACATCGGGGAACCAATGAAGCTGTCTTCCAGGAAAACCGAGTGTAAGTAATTCTTCATAAAGAAAATGCGCGTAAACACCCACAAGAACAACAATCTGTATACCAGAGGCGATAATATATTCCCCCAGTGCTGTATGAAGTTCCCTGCTCTCTGCTCCAAGCTCAAGCATATCACCGAAGATGAACACTTTTCGTGGTGCCATCAAATCTTTCACTGTTTCGAGTGCTGATAATGTAGACGAAGGAGAGGCATTATAGGTATCATCAAGAAGTGTCATCATATTCTTCCCAGAAAGAAGACGCATACGCCCTGGCAGTGGTTCGAAATTTTCGAGAGCTTCGGCTATCTCTACAAGATTCATTTTAAGAGCCGTACCAACAGCTGTTGCACCCAGTACTGCCCCAATATGGTGCTTTGCCACTACCCGAGGAAGACGCATCGGAATCGTTTTCCCTGCATAATTGAGTTTGAAACTCAGCCCTTCGATGCGTTTCACATCACGCTGAAAAAGAAGGTTATCTATATGAAACATCGCACCCTCGCCAAAACCATACGTCAGTACCTTGGCCTTCGTTTTCTCTTGCATACGAATGACATATTTATCATCAAAGTTGAGTATGGCAAAACCACTCTCTGGAAGAGACTGAATCATTTTCCCTTTCTCTTTCGCAATATTTCCCAGTGTCCCAAAGAATTCCAAATGACTGGATGAAATCTGTGTCACGACACCAATATCAACGGAAATAGAACTCAAAAAATAATCCATATCCTTCGGTCGATCGATACCCATTTCCAGTACTAATGCCTCAGGATACTGCCTGCGAAACAACATAAGGAAGCACCACCTAAGAACAATAAGGAGCCACGCGAGAAGAGAAGTACCCCCACTTTTTTCACCCAGAATAGTCAGAGCAATACCAATTTCATTATTATAATTCCCTTCCGCTTTACGTACCGAAAAAATTTTTGAAACAACGAGTTCTATCGCTTCTTTGGTGGAGCTTTTTCCTACTGATCCAGTAACGCCAATGACAAAAGGATGGTACTTCGCGAGTACATTCTTTGCCATAAAATGGAGTATTTTCTCTAATATCTTTTTTCGTTGCATCATACCGGTGTTACTTTTTTATCACAATATCTTCCGTCGGTTTAATCTTGGCGTACTCTAGCAGAAATTTCATTATTTTACCAAATGTCGGCGCTGCACTTGACTCAGCCCATTCGACGTTTTTGGGATTATCCAGTTTCACTAGTACGACAAATTTCGGATCATTAATAGGTGCATATCCCACGAAAGATCCGATACTCATACCGTCTTCGTATCCTTTACTCCCCGTCTTGGCTACCTGTGCTGTACCCGTCTTCCCTCCCACGAGATATCCAGGAACATCGGCTTTTTTCCCGTGACCATTCACTACAACACTTCGTAACATTTTACCCAACGCCTCACTCGTTTGTTTGCTCACCACTTGACGTACCACTTCTGGTTCTCTCACTTCCTCCTCTCCATCAGAAGAAATAATCCGATCAATGATGCGTGGCTTCATAAGTTTACCTTCATTGGCGAGAGCAGCATACGCAGAAAGCATCTGTATTGGTGTTGCTGCAATACCCTGACCAAATGACGCGGTGAAGAAGCTAAGTGTGGCTTTTATATTTTTCAAGTTATTTATATTACCAGAAAGTTCCGCTGGAAGTTCTATACCTGTTTTCTCTCCAAAACCAAAATCACTCAGATACTCTGCGAACTTCTGATTTCCAACAAGTTTCTCAACAAAAATTACTCCCGTATTGATAGATTGCTCAAGTACCTTCGTCATTGTACTTCTTCCGTATGATTTATTTTCTGAATTATGAATAGTATAACCTGACTCAGTGACAGAACCAGGATCAGTAAATTCTGTTCCGGGTGACACCTTTCCTTCTTCGATACCCATTGCCATCGTAATGGGTTTCATTATTGAACCAGGCTCATACGATGCACTCACCGCTTTATTCATAAAAAGCGAAAAATCCTCTACTTGAGAATAGGCATTCGGATCGAACTGAGGAAATGAGGCCATAGACAAAATACTTCCTGTCTTTGGATCCATCACAACGGCTGTGGCACTATCTGCTGCATAGAGTTCTACTGACTCTTTCAAGAGCTTCTCTGTTTCATATTGAATGACACGGTCAATCGTCAGAAGTAAACTCTTCCCATCTTGTGATGGCGTCACTTCTCGATCCGACAAAGGAAGCCATCTCCCTGACGCATCTCTTTCTTGTGACACCGTCCCTGTTTCACCACGAAGAAGTGCATCCTGTGATGCTTCAATACCATACATACCCTGCTCTTTTTCATTCTTCACACTGGTAAATCCGATGACTTGAGAAGCGATATTACCTCCGGGATAATATCGATATTTTTCAGGAATGAGTCCGATTCCTTTGAGATGCAGTGCCTTCACTTCGTCTACTTCATTGTCATTCAAACGTTTCTTAATAACCTCAAACGGATCATCGGGAATATCAAATTTTCCTCGAAGTATGCCAGCTTCAACACCTAAAACACGAGATAACTCAATAGCAGAACGATCTTTCTCAATGATATCCTTAGGCGAAGCATACACCATCTGATATTCACGGTTTACTCCGAGAGGATACCTCCCGTTTCCATCGTGAATATATATTTCCCCTCTATTTGCTGAGAGTTCCTGTGAAATAGTATGCTGATTTTCAGCCAGCGCAGACCACTTCTCATGACCCATCACTTGGATGAAATAAAGACGTATCACGAGAGCACTGCTCATGAAAAAAATAACAAAAAAGAGTACTTTCACACGACTCATTCCAAAGGAAAAAGTTTTCTTTGTGTCCCTGCGTGATGATTGAAATCTTCCTGGATGTTGCATAATATTTTCATTCTCTATCCTGTCTGCAAATGTCCAGAAAAAGTTTCATTGTACTATTTCAGGGCCACCGGTCGACTTAAGCGAGAATCATCATTCTTATATTCTTCGATATAAACCGCATCATCAATTTTCTGCATACGAAGTGTCTCTTCCTCTGTTTCGATACGACCCAGAGACTGAAGATCCATCTCCGCAATCCGCAGTTCCGCATTCTGCTGTTTGAGCATACTCATCTCTTTCTCCAGTGTTCGCAAATGGTATCCTTGCACAGCATTCCTATTGACTGAATAAAGATATCCTCCACCAGCAACAAACACAACCATCAAAACACTGAGAATGAACATATGTACAGAACCGGGTAATTCTGCGCTCCATATACTCCCCCTGGTGTTATCTTTTTGACAATATATACGCATATTTTTTTTGTTTTTTTCGATTCTCTAGATTTTTTCTACGATTCGAAGTTTTGCACTGCGCGCTCTTGGGTTGTTTTGTATTTCTTCTGCTGTAGGAATGATAGGCTTCTTCGTGAGTATTTTCACTTTCGGCTTATTCCACATTTGCAAATTGGGAAACCCGGTGGACAAATACACCCTTCGGCTTCTTCCTTCCAAAACTGTTTCACCTTCTTATCCTCTCCAGAATGAAACGTTACTATAGCTATCTTCCCTCCCTTTCTCAGCCGATTCTTTGCTTGCTTCAGAAAATCACCCAGATGTTTTTCTTCTTCATTGACTGCTATACGGAGAGCTTGGAACGTTTTTGTGGCTGGGTGGATTTTCATCTTATACCGTTTGCTTTTGGGATATACTCTTTCGATCATCTCTCGTAATTCATCTGTTGTCGTAAAAGACTTTTCTTCTCTTGTTTTTACGATAGATTGAGCTATACGCCAGTATTCACTTTCATCTCCGAGATCTCGCAAGATTTTTTCGAGGGCTTCAAGAGAGAAGGTGTTTACTATCTCTCCTGCAGTAATTCCAACTTCACGATTGAGTCTCATATCGAGTGGACCACGAAGAAGAAAACTCAGTCCTCTCTCTCCTGCCTCTATCTGATCAGAAGAAAACCCGAGATCAGCAACCAAGGCATCGATCGTTTCTATTCCTCGCTCCTCTAATATCGACTCGAGTGCCGAATAATTGCTCTGTACGAGTACTAATGCTTCTTGCTTCAGTACCGAAGAAAGAAAAGCATCTTCCTTGGCCCTTTCTGTGAAAGACGTCAGGGCAGAGAGGTCGGTATCGATAGCGATGACTTTCCCTCCTGGCAGAACACGTTTCAGTATTTCTTTGGTATATCCGCCACCACCAAATGTTGCATCAACGACGATATCTCCTTTCTTAAGGTACAAACCCCCTATAGTCTCTTCAAGCAATACTGGAATATGTTTAGTCATACGTTCGATAATTTTCAATTTTCAATTTTCAATTCTTAATTTCTAATGAATTTCTAATGACAGAATTTTCAAATACATCTCTAATTCAATGAGGACATTTGAAAATTAAAACATTATATCATTGTTTAAAAATTGAAAATTAGAAATTAAAAATTTATTCTAGTAGATTCCAAGCTTACCCAAATCTTCTGCGATCTTTCCAGTATTCTTCTCAGCCTGACTCTTGTATTTATTCCATTTCACGGTATCCCAAATTTCAAGCCTATTGAAAAGACCAACAATCGTTACATCTTTTTTCAGATCACCATCATTTTTCAAATATTCTGGAAGAAGAATTCGTCCCTGACTATCGAGTTCCACATCGGTTGCTCCAGCCAGCATAACGCGAATGAAACTTCGTGTTCCTGCTTCACCGACTGGCAGTGTCCCAAGTTTCGTCGCGAGCTCTTCCCATACTTTCATCGGGTATACAAACAAACAATTATCAAGTCCACGTGTCACAATAACTTTACTTCCAAGTTCTAAGCGAAACTTCGAAGGAAGCGCGAGGCGTTTTTTTGGATCTATGGTATGTGAGTATTCTCCGATGAACATAGTTTTTTCTTAAATTCCCCACTTCAACCCACTTTTATTTCACACGTCCCCATTTTACGCCACTTCATATCATACGTCAACACAAAAGTTATGCACCAAAAAAACAGCCTTTTCAAGCCGTTTCTCAGTATACTTATGCAATGGAGAAAAATCTGTTTATTTCATTATTATCATAATCAGAATTTTTCAAGAAGTTTTACAAGAAGACGCACTGGTGCGCCAGCCGAACCCTTGGCAAGGAATTCATCAGGAAGCGTCGTCATACGAGGCGCAATATCGAGATGCACCCATGGATAAGCTTTGTCAACAAATTGCTTGAGAAAAATAGCTGCGGTTATCGCGCCTCCCCAGCGCGTCTTGCCAAGATTGGCGACATCACCAAACGTCCCCTTCACTTCATCATCATAATCATCCCAAAGTGGGAGTGGCCAAACATAGTCTCCGCTTTCTTCACCGAGATGTCTGAAAAGTGTTTCGAGTTTTTCATCCTGTGTGAACAGTGCAGACGCACGTTCACCGAGTGCCACGAGCGCAGCACCAGTGAGTGTCGCTACATCCACCACGAGTGATGGTCTGTATTTCTTTGCATAAATGAGCGCATCAGCCAGAATGATTCTTCCTTCGGCATCTGTATTCAAAACTTCGATCGTTTTCCCTGACATCGAACGTAGAATATCTCCAGGGCGATAACTCGATCCTGATGCCATATTTTCCACGGCTGGAATCAGTGCCACAATATTCTTCTTCATTTTGAGTCGTACCGCTGAAGTGAGCGCGTGAATAACCGATGCCCCACCAGACATATCCATATTCATTCCGAAAATACTATCACTCGGTTTGAGATTGATACCGCCTGTATCAAACGTCACACCCTTGCCTACGAGTACTATGGGAGCCTGTTTCTTATCCGTTCCAAAATATTCGAGTACTATGAAACATGATTTCTCTCTTGAACCCTCACCAACTCCGATAATACCACCCATCTTCAGTTTCTTCATTTCTTTCTCACCTAAGACGGAAAGTTTGATCGGTAAACCTTTGATGGACTGCTTCGCATGCGAAGCGAGAAGCGACGGAGTCATTTCCCCTCCAGGCATCGTGGCAATATGGCGTGACCGATTCACTTCTTCACCGATGATGATACCTTTTTTCAGCCCCTTGGATATTCGTGATTGAACAGCACTCGCAAAAAATATTTTCTCTACTTTCCGAAAACCATCTTTCGGTTTTGTTTTGAATATATCAAAAGAGAAATCTGTCATAAGGGCATTCGTAGCAAATATTTCTGCCATTTCTGATTCATCAATCATAAGATGTTGGAACTGCCATTCTTCCCAGTATAGAGCACATTCCTTGACCTGATGTTCCTTGACAGACATCATCACTCGTCTCACCAAAAGCATCAATTTCCGTCTGGTCATTTTCTCACGAACACCAATACCAAAAGAAAGATTCTTCGTGCTTCCTTCTCGCACCACCTCATCAACCTCCGTATCGACAAGATGAACACGAGTGACTGTCTCAGGAAAATTTTTTGTAAAAAGAAATTGCATAGAAAATATGTAAATGATAAGTATTCCAGTATATCATTTTTTATGATGAATTAATTTTTTAGCCTCTCAAGCGTTGGTCGCATTCTTTGGCACAGATTTCTGAAGAAAAGAAGAAAATGCTGTCCCGGAAATTACTCCTACGAAGAAAAGAATAATGCCTCCTACAATATATCTTGATGACCTAGGTGTTTTTTATTTTGTTATTTTTAATTTCATATCCATTATACCCCCCGAGGGAAAGTGGCAAATGTTTGTCAAGACTGGTAACAGGAAAAATGTTATGAAAGATGGAGATATTTCTTCCCGCGCAGTTTTTCGGGAAGATATTCTTGCTTGGCTGATGCTTTGTCCTTGAAATCTGGTGTGTATTTATATGCTTTCCCATATCCGATTTCTTTCATCAGTTTAGTGGGAGCGTTGCGCAGGTGCATCGGCACCGGTTCATTTGGGAAATTCCTCACATCTTCTTTCACCTGGTTATATGCGGTATACAGTGCATTAGATTTCTTCGACAAGGCGAGATACACCACCGCTTGGGCAAGATGGACTTCACATTCTGGCATACCAAGCATCTGACACGCCTGAAAAGCTGACACGGCTTGTGGGAGAGCAAAAGAATTGGCAATACCAATGTCTTCAGAAGCAAAACGTACCAATCTACGCGCTACATACAGAGGATCTTCCCCTGCTTCGAGCATCCGTCCAAGCCAATAAAGTGACGCGTCTGCGTCGCCTCCGCGCATCGACTTATGCAGAGCAGAAATGATATTGTAATGTTCTTCTCCTCCTTTATCATAGAGAATATGCGACCGCGCTACTATCTCTCCGACAAGTTCTGATGTAATACGCTTTGACTGTGTACTACATATTTCCAAGATATTCAGTGCTTGTCTTCCGTCTCCACCAGAAACTTCCGCAATAAAAGTAAGTGCTTCATCATTCACTTCAATCTTTTTCTGTTTCAGTTCATTATCTTCGTTCACAGCCCTGCGAAGGAGAGTCAGAAGTGTGGCAGGAGTGTGTTTTTCGAGCACGAGCACACGTGAACGCGAAAGAAGAGCACTATTGACTTCGAAACTCGGATTCTCTGTTGTGGCACCAATAAGCGTGAGCTCTCCTGATTCCACAAATGGCAGGAGTGCATCTTGCTGTGATTTATTCCAGCGATGAATCTCATCGAGGAAAAGAATGGTCTGTTTTCCTTGTGCATAATTCTCTTTCGCTTGTATGAGGACTGCTTGCAAATCTTTTTTGCCACTACTCACCGCAGAAAGCGCGACAAATTCGGCTTCCGTTTCATGTGAAAGAATACGTGCAAGCGTCGTTTTGCCACTGCCTGGTGGCCCCCAAAGGATAAGCGACGGAAGGTGACTCTGTTTTATGGCAGTACGAAGAAAAGAACCTTCACCAAACACTTTTTCTTGACCAAGAAATTCTTCAATGGTTTGTGGTCTCATCCGTTCTGCCAGTGGAATATTGGACATATGATTATACTGAAAGTGTAATACCGACAGGACAATGATCCGAGCCTGTCACTTCAGAAAGAATGAAGGCATCAGAAATCCTCGGTGTGAGCACCTGACTGGCAAGGAAATAATCAATCCGCCAACCAATATTGCGTGCGCGAGAATTGGCAAAATATGACCACCAACTATAAAAGCCATTTCCTTGATGAAAGATACGGAAAGTGTCCACAAAACCGGCATCAATAAAACTTGAAAAACCCTGTCGTTCTTCATCGGTGAAACCGTGCTTGCCGACATTGGCTTTTGGGTTGGCGAGATCATCTTCGGTATAAGCGACATTGAGATCTCCGCAAAAAATCACCGGCTTCTTTTTCTCCAGTTCCTGACAATACGCGAGGAAGGCAGGATCCCATTTCTCATGACGAAGCGGAATGCGACTAAGGTCCTCTTTGGCATTTGGAGTATACGCTGTTACAACAAAAAATGTATCGAACTCTGTAGCAATCACACGCCCTTCAGAACACGGATCACCATATCCATCAGCCCTCAGATCAAATCGTTCTATAATATCTGTAGGAAAACCATTAAATACTGCAAGAGGTTTTATCTTTGTAAAAATAGCTGTTCCAGAATACCCCTTGCGATCAGCAGAGTTCCAATATTCTTCATAGTCTGGTAAGTCGATTTCTGCCTGCCCTTGCAAAGCCTTGGTTTCTTGTAAGCACAAGATATCCGGCTGATATTTCTCGATAAACGGCAAAAAAAGACCTTTCTTATGGACAGCCCGAATCCCGTTCACATTCCAAGAGATAATTGTAAGAAGTTTTTTTGACATAAGAAAGAATAATATAATATCTCTATATTAGCACGTCCAAGTGATAATTTTCAATCAATTTTCAAAAATCAACATTTGTGAATTTTCTGATAGTATAAATATTGTTTTGATATCACCGCCTATCTATCAGTAATGTTGTTTTCTAAAAGTATTTTTCGTTTCCTTTAGCCCGTATTCGATAACGATTCGAGGCGAAAGCGGAGCAAGAAAGATCGTCTTATGGTTCAGTTTTTATCTGAACTCGCTCTTTGAGAGCGAGAATGAGACGACTTTATCTCCGCTAAGACATGGAGCGTTCGAAGCGGGGTAGGGAAAAGAAAAATACTTTTAGAAAACAACATTTCCCCTTTATAGAGTCCGTTTCTTAAAAGCTATTCTGTCGAGTTCATGGAAACGTCTCTGTTTTTCTTCGATAGGAAGATCATCCTCTAGTCCTTTCGTCGCTGAGGTCCCAGGCCTCGGTGAATACCATGCAATAAATGTTTTTACAAAACCGACGCGTTTCACTATATCGATACTTTCTTCAAACTGTTCTCTCGTCTCTCCAGGAAACCCAACAATAATATCCGTTGTAAAAGTAATATTTGGAATCTTCGTCCGAATCCGGTCAATCAAATCAAGGTACTCTTCACGTGTGTACCAACGGTTCATACGTTTCAATACTTCATTACTCCCTGATTGAACTGGGAGATGGAGTCCTCTATCAATATTTTCATATTTTGCCATCACATCTATGAGTTCGTCAGAAAAATCCCACGGGTTAGAAGAGATGAATGTCACCTTTTTCAATCCTGGTATTTCCGCGACTGCTTTAAGAAGATATGGGAAAAGGGTCGGGATGCGGTGACGACTGAGATGCTTCACCATAATCGGTTTCACTTTTTTTCCATTCGGCAATTCGTATGATTCCCCTTCTCGTAGCTTTTCCTGCAAAAAATCAGCACCGTAAGAATTCACATTTTGTCCCAGAAGAACAATCTCTTTATAACCGTCAGACACCACTTGACGTGCCTCACTTACAATATCTGCAAATGCTCGCGAACGCTCTTTCCCACGGGAAAATGGCACAATACAGAAGGCACAGTAATTATTGCACCCATTGGAAATAATAATCGAAGCCGTTTTCCCCAAAGCGCGTTTCGGCGTATATTCGAATCCCACTTCTTCAAGAGGAAGAAATTCCACGTCCGGTAATCGCGTCGTCAATCGTTTCATCATCTTGCCACCCGGCACTCTCGCTGCCGCACCGACGAGACAGCCTGTCACGACGATATGAGGAAATTTCTTGCCGAGACGCGTACGGAGACTTTTGATCATTCCGTACACTTTTTCCTCCGCCTTATCACGGATGACACACGTGTTGAGAATGAGCACATCAGCTTCTTCCAATGTTTCGGCACGAGAAAAACCACGCGATCGATAAAAGCTCTCGATACGCTCCGAATCAGCGACATTCTGCTGACAGCCAAAAGTTTTGAGGAAGAATTTTTTTTGCATACTATTTTTATAACGTTGTTTTCTCAACAACGAGTTGGCCACAAGCGGCAGAAATATCATCGCCCATCGTTTTACGACGAGTCACAGTAATGCCAGCATCTTCTAATTGCTTCTGAAACCGCATAAAGTCTCCTGGCAAACTGTCCCTATACACACTCCCTGTGAAATTATACGGGATAAGATTGATACGAACATTACCCACCCGGTAAGCAAATGCGATGAGTGCTTCAGCATGCGACTCAGTATCATTTATCTTTGAAAGCATCACATATTCAAAAGTCAGATGTCTGCGTCTACTCTCAAATTTCTGAAAATACCGTGCTGTCCATTCCGCCAAATCATCGAGAAAACTCGCATACGAACTTGGCATCATCCGCCTCCGTGTATCTCCATCGGCACTATGTAGTGACACCGCGAGACGCACTGCTGGCCAGGTCTCATCATCGAGAATCTTCCGAAGCATCGGGAGTAACCCTACGGTTGATACGGTTATTCTCGTTATTCCGATATCAGTATAGGCAAAAAAAAGGCGAAGTGATTCTTTTACATTCTCATAGTTTGCGAGTGGTTCCCCCATACCCATAAAAACGATGTTGCTGATGCGCTCTTTGATTTCTTTTCGCTTCGCGAGAAATATATTCCAAAACCGCACCTGATCCACAATCTCATCAGAAGTCAGGTTGCGAGTAAACCCCATCGTACCCGTCGCACAGAAAGTACACGCCATAGCACAACCCACTTGTGAAGATACACACACAGTAAACTGTCCGCGCGCATTCTTCATAAGGACTGTTTCAATACGTTTTCCATCTTCCGTCTCCACTACTGCCTTGAAGGTATCTTTCTTTATGCTTTCAAATATCCGTACCTCCCTGAGGGAAATCCATAACAGGTGTTTCTCCAGCATTTCCCTCATAGTGAGGGGAAACGTAGAAATATCAGAAAAACCCCCGAAAGAAGGCTCAAAAAAAGCTTGTTCAAACTGGCATATCCTGAAATTTGGTGCCATTTTGAATAAAGACTGAAAAACTGCCTTTCTGTGATTTGACGCGACAGAAGATAATATCAGTTCGTCTGAGATAGGTATCGTTTTTTTACTGGAGATCGTATGAGTCACACATCAAGGATGAAAAAATTACAAACTTCTTCTCTACTCCATTACGCTTTTCTATGAGCATACAGTATACCCAAAACAAGAGAGCGGGTCAACTCTCTATGATAAGCATAACGACTCACACAAAGCACTAACGATTCGAGAAAATATTCTGTTTCAAGACAGGGACATTTTGATGGTCTTCTTTACGTGATTCCAAACTCTGCACTAAAGAAAGAAATTTCTTCTCCTGAAACAAAGTCTCTTTATAGTAGGATTCTATATATTGTTTTTTCTCATCTTCTGTGAAATGATAAGCGAGAATATAGTGGTAATAATTCCATATGCCAAATCCAATCACAATGAAAGTAACGAGAAGAAAAAACTTTCTGTAATGGTGATACCAGAACAAGAGAAGATGTTCAAAAGAAAAATGAAATCCTGATTCTTTCGAAAATGAGCTAAGAGGGTTTTTCATATATCTGTTATTTATTCACATAGACCAAAATATCGAGAGTAGCTTCAAGAGCATCTATCGTTTCCTCTGCTACTGGCTGAGTAGTCTCTCCTGCACTCGTACCAATAGCGAGCAATGGAAGGAATGGACTTGTATTGCCCTGAGATTTCTTTGAATCTTTCTCTATCTCTACGCGTTTAATCTCCATACCAACAACATCAAGCCCTACAGACAATGTTTCCGTCTTATACACGAAAGCTACGATATCATTATAGGTACCAGACACGACTATGCTCAGACGTAAATATCGATCGAATGGAAGGTTAGCAAGGATATCATTATTCCGAACTTGCTTCTTTACATCTGTTGTATTCTCAGCATCTGATGCTTCAGATGGTTTTGCTGTTTTTACGGGCACCTTTTTCTTTGCTTCTGTGATAGTACCATTATCTTTGGAAGCGATGGTAAGGGTGACATGTGTCTCACTTGCTACTTCTTCGAGAGTTTGGATAAAACCAACAATTTGATCTTCATTTCGTAGTATATCCAGTGCAGGCGCTTTCTCTTCAATCATCAGATACTGCTTTTTGAGTTCCGGGAGGCGATTCACTTGTTTCGCTTGATTCTCCTCTTTGGCATAAAATTCTTGGATAGATGTTGCTTGATTAGTAATCATTGTTCGAAGCGGACGAATAACAAAAAAATAAACACCTACAATCATCACGAGAAGTGTGAGAAGAGAAACAAGAGCCGAATGAGTTTTTATAAAAGAGAAATTCATAATGATGTTATTTTTTTCAAACATTCCTCTTTGATATCAAAATCAACTTGGAAATCAATATTATCTTGAGAGAAAAGGTTTGAGATAGGTACATCCACTTTTTCAATACAAGAGGATTCTTTGAGTTTACTATCAAACAAGAGAAGATCTTCACGTTTCTTTGCCTTTCCAGTAAGAAGAACAGTATAATTTTTAGTCATGAGATGATCAACGACCATTCCTTCGGGTATCAGTGTATCAAGGAGGATAAATACCCGTGTAAAAGAAAGATGGTTCATATCTATTTTCGCAATCATCTCAGTGGCAGTATTCATATCACGGAACCTCTGTTGATATTCAAGTAGTGTACTTTGTGATTGCGCCGACTGATTACTCGATTCTCCTTGAACGAGATTACCTGACTGAAAACGAAGGACAAAAAACGTCGTTGCGAGGATACTGGTATACATAATTTCTAGTATCAAAACAAGGAAAACTTGCCACAAGAAAAAACGAAAGCGTTTCCTGCTCTGTATTTTTTTCTTATTTTCTTCTGGGAGGATATTAAGTAAGATTTTCATATTCGTCTAGACCTCTGAGCGCAAGGCCGATAGCGGTTGAATACTGTACTGAATGACTACGATCAATAAGTGGCATTTGTTTACCGAGATGGACATTCACCCATGGATCTCCAAACTCAACAAGCCTACCCAAACGTTTCGAGAGAAACGGAAGCAGTCCCTGTGTATTCGACCCACCACCACAGAGGATTACCGAATCAATACTTTTCGAATACTGTAAATTATTCAAATAAAAATCGATAGTTCTCTCAATCTCTTGGGCGATGTTCTCAAGTACAGGGAGGGCAGCTTTGAGCACTGGGCTCTGAAAAGAAAGCGATCCCAATCCCTGCTTAATCTTTATTTCTTCTGCCTGTTCAAAAGGAATCTGCAGGGACTTCGAAATAGCATCAGTGATCATCTGAGATGAGAGAGGAACACTTGATGTGAAACACGGAGTATTCCCCACTGAAATGAAAAAACTGGAACGACGATCGCCGATATCAATAATCAGTGTTGTCCTCTCTTCATTTTTTTCTGCAAGAAGGCTTCTTGCCTGGGCAATCGACTCTGTTTCGAGTCCGACGACTTCGAGTCCTGCTTTTGTCAGTGTTTCTTCGAACTGATTCACCATACTACGCGCTACGGCTACCACCAAAACATCCATCGTGTCTTTCCCTTGGGTAAAATTTTTATCAAGAATTTGCCAATCATAATACACCTGATCGAGCGTCAAAGGAATATTGGCTTCTATTTCCCATTTTATGGCCTCCTTTACCTCTTTTTCATCCATTTTTGGAATGGTGATGATGCGCAAAAAAGCTTTTGTTTCAGGAAGCGAACAAACGACCTTCCGTGTCTTTATTTTCTTCGGTTTCGTTCTTTCGACAAGGTCTTTGATAGCATCAACAACCACCTGTTGGTTTATAATATCGCCATCGACAACACTTCCTACAGGCAAAGGAACAGAACCGAAGCTTGTAATGGCATCACTTTCTTTGGAACGATTAAACAAAACAGCCTTGATCGAAAGGTCGCTCAAATCAAGTCCAAAGGCACTCGGGAAAACATCAAAAAATTTTTTCTGCAAAATCATTTTTGTATATATTTTTTCTTTTTTCTATTATATCACAACTCTTCACTTTTCCTAGCAAATAATTTGTTCTCTTTCATTCTCTCCATTAATTTTCTTCCCAAAGATCCATCTGATACTGCGTACCTGTTGGAAAATATGGTGGCGGATAATACAGAAGATTATTATCATAATACAAATTACGTGTCGTGTATCCTGTGCCATTGGTGTACGCGAAACCATACCGAAGGTTCGTAGCTAGCGCTCCATATATTGTGATACTACTTTTGACTAAACCACTGTAGAAGGCTCTCCCTACTCTCCCTTGCTGAGCAAGCAGAGCTCCATCGATACGGAGTGTGGTAGCACTATCTCGTGGGATATCAACATTCCTCTGGCCAATAAGACCAATAATATCTGTCCCGGTGTAATTCGTATAGAGAAGATTATTCATCACATACAAAGACGGTAGAGAGCCAGAAATAAGGTCTGCTGCTGCAATCGTGATTCTCTTATTATCAATCTGACCTGAAACCCAAACATTGTCCTCAACAAAAATTACACCATTTTGTACCAGGGGTTGATTCGACTTACTAATGCATTTTCCTCTACTGTGTTTACTTGATTGAATCCAAGGGCACGTAGATGATGTACAACACGTGGCTACATCACAAGGATTTCCATTCGTCCCAGCAGATGATCCACTCGCTCCTGAAACTATCCCAAGATAATTCAATGGCTGATTCGTTCCATGTGTTCCATCAACATAGACACTGTATGTCTTCACTGTACAGACATCAAAAGTGCCGTCCGTCTTGAGCGTTATCTCTCTTCCAACACCACTGTTATCAAAGTATGTACCGCGTCCTGCCTGAGCTTCTGATTTCATTAAACTGAGGTCACCCAATACCCCATTGAAGTCCACTGCAGGTATAGGGAAGGAACGCCCTGCTTCAAAAACATCAGGTCTCAGCGCCACAGCAGAATTTGGAGCTTCAGCCGGACGGAAAGCATTATTGGCACCGCTTGTAGGGGGAATATTTTTATGAGTATGGACACCAAATTCACTGGCTCCAGTATGATCTGGATCATCGAAAGTATTCACTGCACTTGAAACAATGTTATGAGCCAAACCATCAAAACGAATCCCTTTATTCGACATAATCTTCCCAAATACTTCCGTACCCTTTCCAAAACGCATAAAATCATTGGCCAGAGCAGCGTTTTCACTCCACGATGGACGACGGAAACGCACAGTGAGTGTTCGTGTATCGGTCGGATTCTTATACGTCGCCCCCACCGAAGTGACCTGCACAATCGTAGAACCCACTTCTGGAGGAATAACAGTAATAGAATATTCTCCGATAGCTGATCCAAAAGGATCATCATACACCCCTGTATAAGCACCACCTACACCATACGGACTCCCACTCGACCAGAATGTCGCAAGTTGCTGAGCCGTTCTCCCTTCTGCTTGATGAGCAAGATACCAACGATAAAAACTGATGCCTGATTCTGCTATTTGAAATGTTTGTTCACGCGTGTGAACCTTGAGAGAATATTTAATCTGCGAACTGATGTACGTCAAAATAGAAGTAAGCAGAATAGTTACCGCAGTCATAATAATCAGTCCGTAAACCAACGCGGAACCTTTTTTTGTTTTGATATTTTTTTTCATAAATACTTCAGATTACGGAGATCAACAAAAGATTCTATATTCACATTATTCGGAGCATTCACAGGATCAATATTTACCATAATGTGCACCTTGATAAGACGGATAGCAGAGACGTCGGCTGGCGTGGCAATAGGATTATTCACCGTATCACCCGGATAATTTTTATTATAGTAGAGAAATACTGGATCACTATTCGTATTCGTAATATATTCTGCAAGCACCTTCACAGTATCATCAGAAGCAGGATATGTGACTGGCGCCGAACCAGTAGGTTTAGTGATACCCACTTTCAATTGATCAGTTCCCAAGTCAAGGAAATAATGCACGCGCTCAGTTATTTCATCGTGATCAATGTCTACATATACCTTCAAATCAAAATCATCCGCAGATTCAATAGGAAAATCCCCATTATCCGCCTGTTTCACACCTCGCAAGTCTTTGATAATCTTATTCACTGTATGAGAAGCATTGGCCGACGCCACACCTTCCTCAAGAATAAATTTATTACTATTCCAACTTTTCATAAAAAGTAATGTAAAACCCTCCATAGCAATAAGCATAATACTGATTGCTACCATCAGTTCCACAAGAGTCATAGCTCGTAAAGATTTTCTCATCATAGACTAGTTTGATTCAAGAGTAATGGTTTTTCGTGCAAGAGAAGTCACAATAGTAATAGTATCTGTTTTATCTGCAAAACCAGGAGCGGTAATATCAATCGTATACGTATCAGGAGTAAGTGCTGGCAATGCAGAAGGGAAATACACAAAACCATTCTCATCGGTTGTCAGTGTGACATCATAACCTAAAATTGTATTCGAAAGTTTGACACTTGCACCGACGATAGGCGCACCATCCGTATTGTTCGTTACTTGTATTTTTGCGGAAGCGATGGAGGTATCAATAAATACCATGGTCGTTTCTTTATTGACTCCTGGGGCAACATTCAAAACCCCCGCAACCGTTTCTGGCGGATCGAACTTGAAGAATTCATATGGAGCGACTGGCGAGTTAGTCAGTGTATATTGTCCATAGCTCTCATTTGCGAAGGTTTTGTTTCCTGACCCATCTGTCTGTGTGTTTTGGAGTGGGAATCCATACGTAAACGTTCCAGGAGGCACACTATTCCCCAATATTCTGCCTCCAACTAATGAAAAATTAACATTCGGAATCGCTGTTCCAAAAGGGTCTTTGGTATGAAGGATGATATCTGAAGCCCGGTCCATCACGATAGTGATTGGATTGAGTGCATCTGCTACAACTGACATATCTTCATCCACAGGATCATATGTCTCAGAAACGGCATATGGAAGAAGTGTCGTCGCGCCATAATATCCAGACTTAGAAACAGAAATAGTATAGTCCTGAGAACCAAGAGGGGTACTTGCTGGAGTTCCTGGAAGCGTCACATTACCTGTCGAATCTGTGGTGGCATTGGTATTGATACTTGTTGAACTTCCTACAATATGTACATTAGCACCCGTTACGCCAGCACCCCCAGCATCCAAGATATTAATAGTGAGTACACCTCCTCCAGCTGATGTTTCGATGCCATTGGGTGAAACCGTAGAAATGAGTCCGACAGTACGAGCGCTACTTCTGTCCCCCCACGATACCGTGAGGCGCACTCTCTTGTAGTCATTTGGAATAGCGTCTGTACCAAGGCCTGCTGTTCCATCAAAAGGATCGTCAATGTATTGAACGAATGTCTCTATATGATATGTTGTCGCTCCTGTTGTCACATCTTCTTCTTGTAGCAAATCTCCTGCAGGGACACCATACACCCAGACTCCGCCATCCATATGTTTAGTACCCAATGTATCATAATCAATACTGCGAATAATCTCCATTTTCTGATTGGCAAAAGCGGTCGCTCCCAAACGATTCTTCGAATCAAGAATCAGTCTCGTACCAATAGTATAGGTTTGAAAGAAAGTTACTGACACAACAGAAAAGATAAAAAGAAGCACCAAAGCTTCAATAAGAGTGAACCCTGAGCGCGTATTTCGCATACCTTTCTTTGAGGTAAGTGTTACAAATGATACGTTATGGAAAGAAAACATTTTTTTATTTTTCAGGGTATTTATTTTCTGATACGTAAGAAAACGATAGAGATAAAATACGAATGCTCTTTATTTGATGTTATCAAGTACGCTGTACATCGGCTGAAGCATCGCCACAGCAAAAAATCCCACACCGCCACCAATCACAAGCATCAAAACCGGTTCGATAATTGATGACATATTTTTCGTAATTTGCGAAACTTCCTCTTCATAAAACTCTGCCAAACGGCGGAGCACAAGTTCTGTCTTCCCTGTCTCTTCACCTACTTCAATAATTTGCGGTACCAATATAGGAAAAATATGAGGATATTTGTTGATCACTTTGCTCAGTTCTGTTCCTTTCTGTACCTCAGCGATGGCTTCTTCGAGGACATCTTTGTAGTACACATTGCCAATGGTCTTCGAAACAATACCAAGCGCTGTCACCACTGGGACACCACTTTTGAGAAGCGAACTATAGATACGTGCGAAGCGAGCACAGTTAACTTTGATGACAATATTACCAACAATCGGTAACCTTAGATAGAGCATACTAAAAAAACGCTTCCCGGCTACCGTCCCAGCAAAAATTTTCACTCCCACAATCACTCCGACACTAAGCGAGATACTCGCAATAGCATGATTGCGTAAAAAATCACTGATAGCCATAATAAACAATGTCGTCGCAGGCAGTTTCACATCCATATCTTTGAAGACACCAGTAATTTTTGGCAAAATATATGTCAGCATCAAAATGGAAATACCTACCATCGCGACGATAATGACCGCAGGATAGATAAGTGCTCCTTTGACTTTACTTGAGAGATCATTCTCCTTCTCAAGCTGAAGTGCAAGAATATCTAGGATCTCCTCTATATTACCGCTGAGCTCCCCAACACTTACCATATTGACAAACAGTTCATCGAAAACACTCGGAAAACGAGAAAGACCTTCTGCTAGGGTTTTTCCACTCTGAACATCATCATACACGCTATTTAACACTGTTTTGAAACGCTTGTTCTGAGTCTGGATACTGAGGTTGTGTATTGCGCGCGAAAGCGTGAGTCCCGAAGAAACCATCACCGCGAGGTTTCGAGTGAACACCATTTTTTCTTTGAGCGGGACAGTAGAAAAACGATCGAAGAATTTTACATTGATCGATTTTTTTTCTTCCACTTCTCTATGAGAGGTAAGAAGCATACCTTGCTCACGCAAAGATTGCGCTAAACTTTTCTCATCTTTAGCTTCCATTTCACCACCAGAACTTTCTCCAGTCGTGATATTTTTTGCTGTATACAGAAACTTCGACATTTTTTTATGTTTGTTTGTAGATAGCACTCTTTACTTTCTTTTTTAGTATATCACAAAAATGATTCTTAGACACTGAGGCGCTCTTTATATTTCTCAAACACTCTCGGACCTTGTGGATGAGGTAAGAAAATAAGCGAGTGATCATCAGCTTTAATGAGACTCCCTTCAATTGAAGTCTTGGGATTACGTCTAATTTTCTCTCCCTGCCATGAAGCAAGCCATACTTCCAGATGAAGCCCATCAAAAATCTTTTCAAGAAAATCTTGCACCTTCTTTCTTTGAGAAATGTCTTTCGCCATCAGCAAATGAGGTATAGCCGTAAGAGAAAAATGAGGACGATACTCTGCAATCCATCTATTCTTCAATTCAAACTTTTGGAACAGGCGTTCGTTATACATCGGTATAAGAAAACGATATTCATGTGCTGAGAAAAGATCCTTCGTACCAATCTCTAAATTATCTTCTGTCACAAAGTAATTCAGACACGCTCTGTCTTGTATTTTCCGTCCGTGTCGCCTCTTCCCTATCAGATGAAGAAACCCTGTAAGGAGAGTGCGTCCGATCCATATTTTCCCAGAACGTAGTACGACGAACATATCCCAATCACTTTCTCTGGTACCATTCTTCATCGCCAAACTCCCCGTAGCAGCGAGCATACGTACATAAGGGAGAAACCTCAGTATCTTGACCAGACGATGCATACGACGCAATTTTCCTACCGATATTTTCTCTGCTTGAATGCGTTTCCTCACAAGAGCTTTTCGTCCTTTCAGAAAATAAAAACCATTGTGTTCTTGGATAATCGTATCCAATTCTCCTGAAGAAAGTATCTTCACAACATCGCCAATACTCTGTACACCGTGCTTTCCTGTTTGTTCTATGTCCTGTAAAATAAGATGCTTCCATATTTCAAAAGACGTCAGTGGCATATCCAAAACATCATAATAGGTCAGGGTCGCTTTTATATTTTTCGCCAGATGGTAGGACATAAAGAAATATTTCAAGTATCACATATCGAAATAACAGAAAGCATGCTCACCTACAAATATTTTGCTGTGAAAGAACGTTTACATTCTTTCAATTTTTCTGGGGTACCCGCGAACACGAGTTCTCCTCCTTGTGCTCCGCCATCTGGTCCGAGCTCCAAAACAAAATCAGCACTTCGAATAACATCAATATTATGTTCAACGACAAGCACGCTATTGCCTTTATCAACGAGCGCTTCGAGGACTTCAAGCAAACGCCTTACATCTTCGAAGTGAAGTCCGATGGTTGGTTCGTCGAGAATATACAGCGTCTTGCCGGTTGATTTGCGTGCGAGTTCTGTCGCAAGCTTGATACGCTGAGCTTCACCTCCAGAAAGATTCGTAGCATTCTGTCCTAAAACGAGATACCCAAGACCCACTTCTTCGAGTACACAGAGTTTTTCTTCAATCATTTTCTGATCAAGGAAAAAATGTCTCGCTTCACTCACCGTCATCTGAAGTACTTCGGCGATATTCATACCACGATACTTGATAGCCAGCGTCTTAGCATTGTATCTCGTACCCTGACACGCCTCACACGGCACATAGACATCGGGCAGAAGATACATTTCAATTTTCTTGAGCCCCCCACCCTGACACGTTTCACAGCGACCACCTTTCATATTGAAACTGAAGTAACTCGCCGAATACTTTTCTCTTTCCGCGTCAGCTGTTTCTGCAAAGAGATCACGAATAAGGGAGAAAATACCCGTGTACGTGGCAGCATTTGATCTCGGTGTTCTTCCGATAGGATCCTGATTGACAGCAATGACTTTATCAATATTCGCTAAACCCTCTATTTTCTTGTGAGCACCCGGCTCTGTCTTCGCACGAAAGAAATGTTTTGCGAGAGCCCGTGAGAGAATATCATGTACGAGACTCGATTTGCCTGAACCAGAAACACCCGAAACAGCGACGAGCATACCTAGAGGAATACTCACATCCACATTTTTCAGATTGTGTTCTGTGGCGCCATAGATAGTAATGGAGTCTTTTCCTAGTTTACGTGCCTTCTTCTTATCAGAAACTCTTTTCTTCCCTGAAAGATATTCGCCTGTGAGCATATTCGAATGAATGAGTTTATCAGGCGTACCGGAGAAGATAATCTCTCCTCCCTTGCTCCCTGCTCCTGGTCCGAGGTCGATAATATAATCAGCTCTCTTCATAATCGCGATGTCATGTTCGACAATCACGAGTGAATTATTGGAGGATTTCAAATCCTCAAGCGCATGAATCAGCCTTTCGGTATCACGACTGTGTAGCCCTACAGAAGGTTCGTCAAGTACATAAATAATACCCGAAAGCCCAGACTTCATTTGCACAGACAGTCTGATACGTTGCGACTCCCCACCCGAAAGCGTATCAGCACCACGCGTGAGTTCGAGATATCCAAGACCAACTTTCTCTACTGCCTTCATTCGCGTTTCCATTTCACGAAAAAGCGGTTCGATAATTTCTCTCTTTTCTGTCTCCTGGAGTTTCTCTTTCAAACTATGAAGCGTTTCAAGAAAGATATCAACACTCTGTATTACAAGATCATTGATAGAATATCCTTCGATACGCACTGCGAGCGACTCTTTCTTCAGGCGTTTACCAAGACACTCGGGACATTTCTGCCTGAGCATATAGGATTCGATATCACTTCGCAGATGATCTGATTTGGTCTCGCGATATTTTTTTTCTAGGAGTGCTATGATGCCAGGGAAATCTTCCTTACTGCCAGTCTGTTCTCCGTAGAGTAATATCTGTATATGTTTCGATGCAATTTTCTTTACTGGCATATCGAGTGAAAATCGATATTTCCTACTCATCTCACGGAGAAAACGCATCGGCCCTTGCGCCGTTTGATAATCTCCGTTCATCTTGCTCCATGGTCTGATTGCTCCCTCTGCAAAAGAAAGATTGGTGTTAGGGATAACGAGTGCTGGATCAAACTCAAGCGTCACCCCGAGGCCCGCGCATTTGACACACGCCCCTTCTGGATTATTGAAAGAAAAACGGCTTGGTGTAAACTCTGTTAAATGAATGAAGCAGGTATCACAACGATATTCTTCATTATACGAATGCTCTTCATCATCGAAACAGATCACGAGCGTCCCACTCCCTACCCGAAAAGCTGTTTGCAAAGAATCCAAAATACGCTCTTTATCAGGACGAGCTTTCTCAAGGATGAGTCTATCAATCACCAAAGATATTTCTGAACTCTCTGTCGCTGAGGCCAGGCTTTGCGCTTCAGCAATGGGCATAATCTGACCACGAAATAACACCTTGATATATCCCCAGGTATTGATAATGGCGAGTGCCTCGCGCTCGGTGTGCGAAGTCAACTCTTTGCTCTTCGCGAGAAAAATCAGTGTCGTATTATTCGGAAAGAGAAGAACCTCATCTAAAATAGCGCTGATACTTGTGCGCACTAACTGCTTATCACAGATAGGACAATGCGGTACGCCTACTTTTGCAAACAAAATACGGAGATAGTCGTACACTTCCGTCATTGTCCCAACCGTCGAACGAGGACTCCGCGAAACACTTTTTTGATCGATAGAAATAGCTGGGGAGAGATTGTGTATCGCATCAACATCTGGTTTATCGAAACCTTCGAGAAAATTACGCGCATAAGAAGAAAGCGACTCGACATAACGACGATTCGCTTCCGCAAAAAGAGTATCAAAAGCCAGTGATGATTTCCCCGATCCAGAAAGTCCAGTTATCACAACAAGCGAGTTACGTGGAATATCAACATCTATGTTCTTCAGATTATTCACCCGAGCACCACGAATCTCTATGACTTGTTTTTTCTCTGGCATAACGTGTCTTTTTTGATAAAAAGTGTATGAAAAAATATATGATTGTTTTCAATGATACACTCTTTTTCGCGTGCTGTAAATACCCGTCTTATAATGCCAAAAACTCTTTTCCTCTCCGTTTGCGATGGAAAGTAATGGCGAAACGATGAGCTTCATCATTAGCCAAAAGAATCTCTTTTTCGAAGCGTTTCAGAAGTGTTTCTTCTCCGACAAGATGATCTGGTTTATGCTGACTATTCTTCACCACACCAATAAGAGGAAGAGAAAGTCCAATCTCTTTCAATACTTCTTCTGCTACTTTGACTTGAGGCCAAGATCCATCGAGAACAATCATCTCTGGCAACTTCCATTCCTTGTGTTTGAAGCGTCTCAAAAGAATCTCTTTCAGTGCTGTCAAATCATTTCCATTGTGTTTCTCTTTCAATATAAACTTCCGATATTCACTCGGGTTACTCCGACTTTGTTCGACTACAGTCATCACACCGACGCTCGCGGTACCCCCGAGGTGTGCAATGTCATAGGCTTCGATACGATGTGTGTGCCGTTCTCTCAAATCATCTTTGATAAGAGCGATGTCTTCGATATGACGCAGTCCGAAGAGCACTTTTTTTATTTCACCAGCATGCTCGAAACGGAGCTCTTTGGCAGACATTTTCATTTCTTTCTCCAACTGTTTCACAATATCGCTTTTGTGTCCCTCGAAAAACAGACGGATATGATTGATAGTCTTTGCATATTCTTCGGGAGTGATATTTCCCGTGCAGACTCCAGGACAGAGTCCGATTTGTGCTGAAAAACAAAGCTTGGCTTTCACTTTCTTCGATTCAGATAATTCCTCAAAGGGGATACACTTATCCCGAAAAGGAAAGAGTCGTCGAATAATTTTCAGAGCTTCTCGTAAAGATCCTCCTGCAGGAAACGGTCCAAAAAGATATTTCACCTTCGTAGTAAATTTCTTCTGTTCGATATCTCGTCCTCGTACCAAAAGTACACGCGAATAGAGTTCTTTAGTGATAGCGACGAAGTAGTAGCTTTTATCATCTTTCGCATCAGTATTGTATGGTGGTTGCTTGGCTTTGATGAGGTTGCTTTCAAGAATGAGCGCTTCGAGAACGGAGTCCGTTTTCTGAAAAGCGATGAACGCAATTCTCTTTAGCATACTCTGTATTTTTGGTCCGCGCGTCTCGAGTAGATCCTGCGTAAAATAGCTTTTCACACGATCATGAAGCGATGTCGCTTTCCCTATATAAAGAAGCTCACTTTTTTCATCCAAGAAGAAATATACCCCAGGCACTTCTGGTAGGTGGTTTTCCTTCTGAAACGCAGAAAGCGTATATATTTTCTCCCATAAAAAGGCCATAATTTTTTCTTCTCTCCTATTCAAACAGGTAATAAGTGAAAAAGCAAGCTTGACTTTTTCTAAAAAATGATGTATAATAAGCAAAACAAAGTTTCTTAAAAAATGAATACCAACCACCGACGAAAGGAGAATAAATGACTGACTATCTAATCAAAGAAATAGGGCAAGAGGTTTTTTGTCTCCTTATGGAGCCCGGAGTTTTTTCTCTTGAAGATTTCAAGAAGGCTTTTGCTGATGTCGCACACAAGCACGACATCTGGCACCACAAGGAAAAGGAGCAGTACAATTATTTTTTTCGACAAGCAATGAAGGAGGTGAAACGCCTCATCAAGAACAAAGGAAATGCGAAAAAAATTCGCGCTCCGGTACTTAATCCGAGTCGGTTGCAATACAACCGAAATCTGGATTTCTGAATTGCGCGCTATGCACAATAGTCCAGCCCGACTCTTGGGGTTCCCTCCTCCCTGTGTAAAAGAGTAAGCTGGATTCTTTAAGGGGATGTTACGAAAGATATGGTGTCATATCACGTAGCGTCCCCTCTTTTTTTATCTCACTCATACTCAGAGTGATTTCTTTATTTCTTCAAGACTTTTTTCAAATACTGTCCCGTGTAGGATCTCGGCATCTGGGCCACTTCTTCTGGTGTTCCTACTGCCACTATTTTTCCTCCGCCTGCTCCCCCTTCTGGTCCGATGTCAATGATATAGTCAGCGGATTTGATAATGTCCATATTGTGTTCAATGAGAATGACGGTATTTCCTTTCACTACGAGACTCTCCAATATTTCAATGAGCTTTCTTACGTCTTCATAATGCAGTCCGATTGTCGGCTCATCGAGCAGATAAATCGTTCGTTCATACATCTTCCGATAGAATTCTGAAGAAATTTTCACCCGTTGGGCTTCACCACCTGAGAGCGTCGTAGCCGATTGACCGAGTTTGAGATACCCCAGACCGACTTCATTCAAAGTTTTCAGACGATCAGCGATAGCAGGAATATCTGCAAAGAATGAGAATGCTTCTTCGATGGTCATATCAAGTACTTGATAAACGTTTTTGTGTTTGTACAAAATCTCCAGTGTTTCTTTGGTAAAACGTTTCCCATTACAGACATCACACGGCACATAGACCGTTGGAAGAAAATGCATTTCGACAGCGATGAAACCATTCCCCTCACACGTTTCACAACGTCCTCCTGGGCGGTTGAAAGAAAAACGTCCCGCTCTCCAACCACGAACTCTAGCATCTTCGCTTGAAGCAAAAAGATCACGAATATGCGTCCACGCTCCCGTATAAGTTGCCGGATTGGAGCGTGGCGTACGACCGATCGGACTCTGATCGATGAGTACTACCCGAGAAAGATATTCTGACCCAGAAAAAGACGTACAATGAAATACTTCGTTTGATTTGTACCGACGATCAAACCTTGCTTGCAAATTCTTATGAACTATTTCATACAAAAGCGTCGACTTGCCCGATCCAGAAACCCCTGTAATCACATTCATCCGTCCCAGAGGAATATCAACGTTCATATTTTTTATATTGAACAATTCTCCTCCGCGAACTTTGATCATTCCTTTTTCTTTCGTGCGTCTTTTTTCTGGTACACGTATCTTCTCTTCACCACGAAGATAACTGAGCGTCAGTGACTCTGAAACATTTTTTGGTGCTGAAAGAAGATCATTGAGATACCCGGATACCACAATATGACCACCGTGTACCCCTGCTCCCGGACCGATATCCACAAGATAATCAGAGGCGTAAATAGTATCCTCATCGTGTTCAACAATAATAATCGTGTTGCCCAGGTCACGGAGAGCCTTCAGTGTTTCTATGAGTCTATCGTTATCACGCTGATGGAGTCCGATGGTCGGTTCATCAAGCACGTACAGGGCTCCTACGAGCTGTGATCCTAGCTGTGATGCCAGACGGATACGCTGAGCTTCACCACCTGAAAGCGTATTGGCGCGACGAGAAAGTGACAAATAATTCAGACCAACATTGAGAAGAAACTGCAACCGTCCGCCTATCTCTTTCAAAACAACGGCAGCAATTTGTATCTCACGTTCACTGAGTTTCAGTGTATCAAAAAAATGTTTCGCATCGGTAATCATCATCGCTGTCACCTCCACGATATTCTTCCCTCCGATACGAATGAAAAGCGCTTCTTCACGCAGACGTGATCCGTGACAGACTTCACACGGTTCATCGCCGAAGAAGTGTTTCGTCCCAAGTCCATTGCAAGCCTCGCACGCACCATAAGGAGAATTGAAAGAGAACAAGCGTGGTTCTACTTCTGGGTATGAAAAACCATCGTACGGACAAGAGAACTTTGATGACAATACAAAACTTTCTTCTCCGATACGAATACTCACCAATCCTTCACTTTCTTCGAGTGCCCTTTCTACAGCTTCCGAAAGACGTTCACGCGAAGTATCGGGAAATTTCTCGAATTCAAAAAGAGGTAACTCATCAACAATCAAATCAATGTTATGTTTCTTCGTTTTGGAAAGGAGAACTCTCTCACGCAAACTTTTCCGTTCCCCATCAAGAAAGATTTCGACAAACCCTTTTCCGAGGGCATTGTAGAGAAGCTGATAGTATTCCCCTTTTCTTCCGCGGACGATTGGTGCCGTGATACTGAGAAGCATCTTCTTTTTCTTCGGTGATTTCAGTGCTTCTTTCACTTTGTCTGAAACAATAAGAAGCATTTCCTCACTGGAAAGTTTTTGTATTTCTCGTTCACAAATGAGGCAATGCGGACGACCGAGACGAGCATACAGCACCCGAAGGTAATCATAGATTTCAGTAATGGTAGCCACTGTTGAGCGTGGATTGCGACTGGCTGATTTCTGATCAATAGAGATGGCAGGCGAGAGTCCGACGATTTCATCCACATCAGGTTTCTGCATCGTGTTCAAAAATTGTCTTGCGTAGGCAGAAAGTGATTCCACATAGCGACGTTGTCCCTCAGCGAAAATAGTATCGAAAGCGAGTGACGATTTCCCGGATCCAGAAAGTCCTGTAAATACCACCATTTTGTTGCGTGGCATTTCTACGGTAATGTTCTTCAAATTGTGCGTACGAGCACCCCGAACAATGATCCACTCTGATGGACCAGATACAGGCAATGCCTTTGTCTGCTTGATTTTTTTCTCCATAAAAAGTATCAGTAAAGGGAATGTAGTATAGCAGGGAATGCAAAGGATATCAACATGTCTAAGTTTTTATAGTGTGCAATGTACCTGACGAATTTTATTTTCTTCTAGTTCAATTCATTTGCCATAAGTTCTGCTTGCTTCAATACATTTTCAGTGGCGAGCAGTTGTTCATCTGGCGGATAGCCAAAACGATTGAGAATTCTCTTCACATCACGACGGAGACGTGCGCGAACACTTTCTTTCAAAGTCCAATCGATAGTCGCATTTCCTTTCACACTTCGAAATACTTCAATTGCTATAGTAGCCAGCTGTTTATCTCCCAAAACTTCCTTAGCGTTTTCATTATTTGCCAGCGCATCATAAAACGCCAATTCGTCCTCGCCAAGATTGAGTTCTTGACCACGTTTATCTCCTTCTCGAATATCCTTGGCGAGCTTAATCAATTCATCAATAACCTGCGCTGTCGTCAGAAGATTATTCTGATATTTCTTGATAGCATTCTCAAGCATTTCAGAAAGTTTCTTACTTTGAATAAAATTCTTTCTTGTTCGCATTCTTATCTCATCATTGAGCAATTTCTTCAATAATTCTAGAGCAATATTCTTTCGCTCCATATGTCGAACTTCTTCCAAAAATTCATCTGACAATATAGAAATATCTGGCTTTTTAATACCCGCAGCATCAAATACATCAATAATCCCTTCAGACACAACTGCTCCGTCAACAATCTGTCTGATAGCCGTTTCAATTTCTGCATCTGATTTCCCTGCTCCTGTCGGTTCAAATTTCGTCAATCGAGCTTTTACTGCTTGGAAAAATCCAACCTCATCTTTGATCTCCATTGCTTTCAAATGAGGTACAGACAATGCAAATGCTTGCGACAACAGGGCTACTTGTCGCGTAAACCTATTTTTCCCATCTTCCAATCCAAGTACATGTTCCTGCGCTTCCAAAATCAATGTTAATTTTTGTCTCGTATCAGAAACAAAATATTTCTTGTAATCAAAACCAGTGAACATTTGCTCAACAATTTCAAATTTCTCAAGTAAAGCCGAGACAGCCTCTTCCTGATCCAATGTCGGAGATCCTTTCCCTCCACTTGATGTATAGGTCGCCAGCGCCAACTTCAAATCAGAAGCAATGCCAATATAGTCCACGATAAGACCGCCAGATTTATCTTTGAACACACGATTCACACGTGCGATAGCCTGCATGAGATTATGTCCACGCATCGGCTTGTCGACATACATCGTCGAGAGGCACGGTGCATCAAAACCCGTCAGCCACATATCTCGTACAATCACCAATTTCAAAGGATCATGTTCATCTTTGAACCGCTCACCGAGTGCTTTGCGGTCTTGTTTGCTCGTATGATGTATTTGCCAATTTTCTGGATCTGAGGACGATGAAGTCATTACCACTTTGATCACTCCTTTTTTCAAATCCGTATCATACCATAGAGGACGTATCGCCATAATCGCCTCACACAATTCAACAGCAATTCTTCGACTCATACAAACGATCATTCCTTTTCCTTCCATCACTTCTTGTCGTTTTTCAAAATGATCTACTATATCAGTCGCTATC
>Ga0210037_1000104_pt1 | contig 73917 bp, 59 predicted proteins | sample CryGey08umfilter_3_FD_185451 | JGI IMG/M metagenome (GOLD analysis project Ga0210037, IMG submission 185451) | Groundwater microbial communities from aquifer in Utah, USA - Crystal Geyser 4/9/14 0.8 um filter (SPAdes) (version 3) | ecosystem: Environmental > Aquatic > Deep subsurface >...
ATCCGGGGAATTCATCTCTGCAACCATTCTTACTGCTTTTTCTCTAAACTCTTTCGGGTATTTGTTTGGCGTTGGCATAACTCTCCTTTGGTAGCTTAGTTGCCTCCATTATACCCGGGGCGCTTCAAAAATCGTTGTTGCCTCGATTGTCGCAAGCCTTAACAACTTGCAGGGCCTAACAGAAAAGGTCTATTTAGCGATAGGAGAAAAGCTGCCCGACATCAACCAGAGCTTTCACAGTGTGGAAGGCGAGGCGGTCTACTTACTTGACTATTTCGGCAAAGAAAGCGGACTGCTTGCTTCTGACGCGGACGAAGCTCAGAGCGACCTGGGTAAACTAAGTTGGGCGGCAAACTTCCTCGTCAAGGTAGCCGACGAACAGGGCGACGCGTTTTTGCAGATGAGCGAGATGATGAAGCGCATTGATGATATCAAGGCTTCTATCGAAAGCATCAGGGATTTCTCTGCAGAGATGGAAATGCTTTCACTCAACGCGGCTATCGTGGCTATTAAAGCAGGAGATGCGGGCCGGGCTCTCAATCCGATAACAGCCGAGCTAAAAAAGATGGCGAACTCCGCTATCTCACTAATAGATGAGATTGTTAAGAACTCTGACAGCCTGGCTCAAACATATAGCCTTTTCCAGGAGATAAGTGAAAGCCAGGCTAAATCTTGCAAAGCAGATGCTGAAGAAACCAGCGTGAACCTCTCGTGGAAATACAAAAATCTAAAGGATAGTATCCGGGGGCTTGTGGAACAGCTCAGCCGGGTTACAAACGCAGTCAAAGATTCCGGGCAACCCATCTCAGAAATCATGAATAACTTGCAAATCCAGGATATTTTGCGGCAGTGCACGGACCACGTGCGCCTCTCGCTGGAAGAAGCCTCTGCGGAAGTGGGCGCGGTATTAAATGAAGCATCCCTTGCAGGCGTCACGGCAGAGCAGGTGCTTGATGCAATCGAGTTCCAGGAAAACGTTCCGCTGCTGTGTATCCAGTTAGTAGATGACATCGACACGCGGCTCGAAGAGTCGGTACAAGAATTAAAAGAAGGGTTTGCTGCGGTAAACTCCCTGATTCAGGGCGTCACGACATGTGAAAGCGACGCAGAAGTCGCGGCTTCCCCGGATGAAGCTTCCATGCATGGAATAGATGAGGCCTTTAAGGGGGTCGAGGATGTCATCATGCAGACTGCCGTCATGATGCAAAACACCGCAAACAGTTGGGAAGAGCTATGGTCGACCGCAGTCAGCCTCGAGCAGATGCTTGGAGTACTCGAACAGCAGTTCAAACAGTTAAAGAAGTTTACAAACTTCCACCAAATCAACATCCCGATCAAGATTGAGGTTGCGCGAAGCGTGGGTCTCTCTAAAGACGGTGAGCTGTCCCAGCGGGTAGAGGGGCTTGCCGAGTATATCTCTACCGAGATGAAGGAGTCCCACAAAGGCATAATCGCCGATCACCAATTTCTAACTGCGATGGTTGCCTCTATGAGAGACCATAAAAAAGATATCGAGACAAACCTGGAGTCGATCGCTATGGATGTTGATGACCTGTTGAGTAACTTCCATAGGGCGAAAGAGCAGGTCAAAAAGACATTTGCGTCAGTATGCACAGAAATGTCCCGGTTATCGGAGCTGGTTTCGGCATCTCTGTCAGGCCTCGATCAGATAAACAAGTTGGTTGAAGAGAATAAAAATCTGCGGCATAACTTGAAAGAGCTTGCCGGGATGGCCGAAAAAGCAAAAGCATCAATTCGGCAGGCCGCAGATATAACCGATTGGCAACTCCGCGATGACAGGCTGAAAGGTATTGTGGATAAATTTACAGTGTTAGCACACAAGCGAATAGCTGAAGGGCTATACGATATTGCAATTGAGGATGGAAACCAGGAAGGGGATCTCATCCTTTTCTAAACCAAAACCGGGAGGGCTTGAAGATATGTTCCAGATAGAGATTGGACAGGGTGGAGAAGCGGTGGTTTCAGGGGCGCTTTTGATCAGCTCGATCGAGGATTTTTATAAAGAACTGGCAAAGCTGTTTAACGACGGCAATTGCTCGGTTCTTGATTTGAGAGGCGTTACTGAAATCGATACGGCGGCGCTTCAAGTTCTTATAGCGTTTAAGAAGTCGTTAATAGAGATCAATAGAAATGTTGATTTAATCGCCGGCAGCTCGATACGGGAGGTCCTGGGCTTATCGGGTCTCACGAAGCTGTTCAGGGCGGCATAAATAGGTTTGAGGTGAAATGTATGGGAAGCGTTTTAATCGTTGACGACTCCGCCACTCTTAGAGCGTCGGTGAAGTTCTCTCTTTCAGAGGCCGGCTATGCTGTTGAAGAGGCGGTTGATGGAAGAGACGCATTGCGTAAGCTGCAAGAGCTTCAGACGCGAGGCGGTCAGGTCTCGTTGATCATATCGGATATCAATATGCCGAACATGGATGGGATTACCTTTATTAGAGAAGCCAAGCAAATGCCTTCCTTTAAGTTTATCCCGGTACTCATTCTGACCACCGAGTCGCAGGACTCCAAAAAGACGGAGGGCAAAGGCGCAGGCGCGGCCGGATGGCTTGTAAAGCCCTTCAGCAACGATCAGCTTATAGGTGTAGTTAAAAAATTCGTACGTTGACACGTTAACGGCTGGGCTAATTGCCTCGCCGGAGGGAGATTAGCATGGATCAAAGTAGTTTGATGGAAACGTTTATAACCGAAGCAACAGAGTTACTCCAAGACCTGGAAATCGATCTGGTTTCTCTTGAAGATTCCGGTGAGGACGATGAGCTTATCAACCGCATATTTAGAGCAGCCCATACTATTAAGGGAAGCGCCGGCGTCGTTGGGCTAACCGCACTTTCAGATTTCACGCACTCGATGGAAAGTGTCCTCGACCTGGTCAGAGACCACAAGCTTGTTGTAACAAACGACCTGGTCAGCGTACTGCTGAGGGCTGTCGACCTGTTGAAGGAAATGATCAGGGTCGCGTCTGAAGGCGGGGGAGACATCGACGAACGCGAAATGCAGTTTGTCCTTACTATGCTTCGCCGGTTTCTACCGGCAGCTTCGGTGCAGGAATCAATCACAGAGAAAGAGGTTCCCGAGAACCGGGAGGAGAGCAAGTATGCGTACTTTGAGATTGAGCTGGCATTGCCCGAAACTATCCTCGAAACCGGTACCGATCCCCTGATGCTCCTTCGTGAGCTACAGGATATGGGAGAAATCGTTGAGCTTGAAGTAACTACACAAGACACCCCCGATTTCCATTCACTCGACATCTATAAACTCTATCTGCGCTGGCACCTGGTAATAAGGACGCGAGAGCTGCAATCTAAGGTTGAGAACGTCTTTGTTTTCGTCCAGGATAGTAGCCAGATAGCGATCGAAGATGTCACGCGCTTTTTTAAAGACGGCGTTGATCTTAGGGTTGCCGATATGAAGCTCGGAGAAATCCTGACGGATAAAGGACTTGTGTCAAAAAAGGATATCGAAGAAGTTCTATCATCCCAGCAAAAAATCGGAGAGTTGCTGGTTCAACGCGGTAAAGTCTCGGAGCATGATGTGCGGAGCGCTTTGGAGAAGCAGCTTAAAAGCCGCGAAATTAAAAAAGCCTCAACCATCAGGGTTGATACGGACAAGTTGGATAAGCTTGTTAACCTCGTAGGCGAGATGGTTATCGCCGTCGCCCGCGTAAACCAGCAACAGTGCAGTATGCTTCCCGGCAATAAGCGATCCGCTCAGGGTGCGATAGAAAGCCTGGAGAGAATCAGCCGTGATTTACAAGAACAGGTCATGCGTGTGCGCATGGTGCCGGTTGAGGGGCTTTTCAGCCGCTTTCACCGGGTTATCAGAGACCTTGCAAACGATCAGCATAAACTAATCCGCCTTGAACTGTCAGGCACCGAGACAGAGCTTGATAAAAACGTTGTTGAGCAGCTAAGCGATCCGCTCAAGCATCTTATAAGGAATGCAATCGACCACGGTGTCGAGTTACCCGAAGAGCGTGTTAATGCGGGGAAAGCGGAGGAAGCCACCGTTAAGCTTTGTGCATACCAACAGGAAGGCGAGATTATTATTGAGATAGCCGATGATGGTCAAGGCATCGATCATAAATCGGTCCTCAAGAAAGCCATAGAGAAAGGCTTTATAAGAAATGATGATACCCCTAACGAGAAGGCCCTTTACCAGTTCCTATTTATGCCGGGGTTTTCAACCGCAAAGCAGGTCACCGAGGTTTCAGGTCGGGGCGTCGGCCTTGATGTCGTTAAGCAGAATATCGATGAGCTTCGCGGGACTATCGAGGTCATCTCCGAGGTCGGCAAGGGCACCACATTTAAGATACGGCTTCCTTTAACGCTTGCGATTATCGATGGCATGAACGTTAAAGTCGGCGAGGAGATCATAACAATTCCTCTGCTCTCCATTGTTGAGTCGATCCGCCCGACAAAAGAAGCGGTGAAGACGGTGCAGGGTGAGGGCGAAGTAATCGACGCCCGGGGTGAGTATCTGCCCCTCGTTCGCCTGCATAGTGTGTTCGGTATTGAAACAGACAAAACAGACCCCTCTGAAGCGCTAGTTGTTATCGTCGAGAGCGGGCAGCGCAGATTTGGCGTTTTGGTCGACGACATGCTTGGACAACAGCAGGCGGTCATTAAGAGCCTGGAGAAGAACTTCCACCAGGTAGACGGGGCCTCAGGTGCGACCATCCTTGGAGACGGGACGGTATCTCTAATCCTTGACATCCATGGCTTAGAGAAAATGGCGTTTAGTTCGTCGCAGCTCGACTTTGGACATCGCGGAAGCGAAGCTGCGTAATTAAAACATCAAGACCAAAATGATGATTTCGAAGAGTTTTAAAAGGAGATTGTTATAAATGAGCAAGCTTGAACAGGTAAATGAGGCCATCTCAACAGCAACAGCAAATCAGTTTGTAACATTCACTCTCGGTGATGAGGAGTACGGGATTGCAATTCTCAAAGTGCAGGAGATCATCGGATACCCCGGTTTTACGAAGATCCCAAATATGCCATCGTTTGTAAAAGGGGTCATCAACTTACGGGGCTCCGTAGTGCCGGTCATAGACTTGCGGCTTAAATTTGCCATGCAAGAAAGAGAATATGACACCTATACCGTGATCGCCATCCTTGAGGTAAAGGAAAAGGTCATCGGCGTGATAGTCGATGCGGTTTCAGATGTGATTACCCTTAAAGAGGATGAGATGCAGCCCACCCCGGATTTCTCGAGCGGGGTTAAGGTTGAGTTCATCAGCGGCATGGGGAGGAAAGGTGATACGCTCATCATTCTCCTTGATATCGACCGTGTCCTCTCAGAGGGCGAGATCGGTATGTTGAGTGCGGCGTAACGAAGAAGCAATAAGGCCCTGGGAGTTATCTTTCGGGGCCTTTATTTAAGTGTGACTAGGGCAACCGGATGGACTACATGGGACTGCGCGTAGAAACGGAATATAGAATCAGCGACACGGAGTTCGAACTCCTGAGAAGCCTTGTTAAAGAGCTGACAGGCATCAATTTATCCGACCATAAAAAAATGCTCGTTGTATCCAGGCTCTCAAAGCGCCTGCGTACCTTGGGCCTGACAAGCTTTGCCGGTTACTATAGATATATCACCGAGGGTAGCAAAGGCCGCGACGAGATCGATCACCTGATCAACCGTATGACCACAAACAAGACGGATTTCTACCGCGAAAGCCACCATTTCGATTTCATGCAGAAGACCGCTTTGCCTCAGATATACGAGGAAGGCAGGCGGCAGGGCAAGCTAAAGGTGCGGGTTTGGAGCGCGGGCTGCTCGTCGGGCGAAGAGCCATACACGATAGCCATCACTCTAAAAGAGTTTTTCAAGAGCAAGCCCGGCTGGAATGTTAAGCTACTGGCCACCGATCTCGATACGGAAATGCTTGATAAATCCAAAGCGGGTATCTATAAAGATCAAATTGTTTCGCCGATACCTAATGAATACCTGCGAACCTATTTTAAGAAGGGCGTCGGTGAAAACGAGGGATTGTTTATGGCCAAGGGCGCCCTCAAAGACATGGTAGTTTTTCGCAGGCACAATCTGGTGTATGATAGCTTACCGACAAAGCGCCGATTTGATATCATCTTTTGCCGAAACGTTATTATATACTTCGATGAGGAGACCAAAATAAAGGTTATTAACCAATTTTATAACGCCTTGAAAGAGGGTGGGTACTTGTTTCTCGGGCACTCCGAGTCGCCGGTTGGCTGCGAGACCAAGTTTAAACTGTTGGGCAACAGCCTGTATCGTAAAATTAGTTAACGGCCTTTGTTAGATCGTTACCGGTAATTAGAGGAGAACTCGTGGCTAATATTAAAGTATTGGTTGTTGATGATTCGGCGGTTATCCGGCAATTGGTAAAAGAGATTTTGGAACGCGACCGTGATATAGAAGCGGTCGAGGTTGCCAGCGACCCGATATTCGCCGAGAGAAAAATACTAAAGTTCAAGCCGGATGTCATTACGCTGGATGTCGAGATGTCGGGGATGGACGGCATAACGTTTCTAGAAAAGATAATGCAGACCCACCCGGTTCCTGTAATTATGCTTAGCTCGCATACCGACCGTAATGCCTCCGAAACCTTACGCGCCTTAGAGCTTGGTGCGGTTGATTTTATCACAAAGCCAAAGACTAATATCTCCGAGAGCATTGAGACGATAGAGGAAGAGATCCTCACAAAAGTAAAAGGCGCCGCAAGGGCGAATGTGCGCGCTAAGCCGACCAAGCTTGCCGCTCCCCCACGCTATTCAGTCGATGAGGTAATCAAGAAACAAGCAGCAGTCGGCGGTAAAGCGGCCGAGAACATTATTGTATTGGGGGCCTCAACCGGGGGCACGGTCGCCATTAGCGATTTGTTAAGAATCCTGCCGCCGGATTCCCCCGGCATAGTCATCGTACAGCACATGCCCCCCAACTTCACCAGGGCTTATGCCGAAAGAATAAATGGGCTGGTAAATCTTGCCGTAAAAGAGGCCGAAAACGGCGACAGAGTCGAACGGGGAACCGTGCTTATAGCCCCCGGCGGCAAGCACATGCTGCTTCAGCGCGATCCCCGTGGTTTCTATGTCGAGGTAAAAGACGGCCCCCCCGTAAACCGTCATAAGCCGTCGGTAGATGTCTTGTTCCGATCCGCCGCACACTCGGCCGGGGATAAGGCGATCGGCGTGATATTAACCGGAATGGGCAGCGATGGCGCCCAAGGCATGCTCGAGATGAAAGAGGCCGGGGCGTTTAATATCGCGCAAAGTAAAGAATCTTGCGTCGTATTCGGAATGCCCAAGTCGGCGATAGAAAAAGGCGCGGTTGATAAGGTCGCCAGGATTGACGCGATGCCCGGTCTTATCATGCAGCAATTAAAGGCTGCGGGCTAATCTAACGACCGCCCGGTCGGCAGTTAACACCCTGTGTTTTTGGTGGTCGGATACTGCCGGAGGCTATAGCTGGAGTCTCGCTGCATGTAAATAAACCGCAGGATAATGCCGATATGTAATCCAATATTGTGCATATCAGAGGGGTAATTGCGTGTTAGCTAATTTAGACGATAATGTGAAGCAGTTTTTTTCATTAAAAGAGCGGTTGTTTATTCTCCTGCTGGTAATGATTCTACCGTTTATCGCTTTCTCAATATATAAGGCGCTTAGCATCAACGAGACCCTGGAAAAGCAGGCACAAGCCGAAAGTCTTCTGCTCGCTAAAAACGTTGCGCATGAGATCGATGATTATATCACCTCGACCGGCGAGTTCTTAATCCCGATCGCCAATAGCAAGGATGTCCGCACGCAGAATTACCCGGCTGTTAACGCATGGTTCAAAAAAATCATCCCGAGCTATCCCTATTACAGGAGCCTTACTTTCATCGATCTGAACGGCAATATCCGTGCATCGGCGGTGTTGGACCCAGGAGAGGCCAACAGCGTAACAACGAATGTGCGTAATGCTGATTTCTTCAAGAAGGCCGTTGTATCCAACGATGTTTCGGTTGGGGATTTTATGCGTTACATGCCGACCGGAAAGCCGGTCATAAATGTTACGTACCCGGTATTTAACTATGCCGACAAGAAGGTTGGATTTGTTTCGACTTCGTTTGACCTTAGGAAGATCCAGGGCAGGCTTATCCAGCTTAACGGCTCCGAGCATACGGTAGTGGGTGTCGTTAACAAAGACGGCATGGTTATCGCAAGGAGTAAGGAATACGGTAAATATAGCGGTCGCGATCTCTCGCAGCATGCAATCGTAAAAGCGATGGCAGGGAAAACTGAGGGCGTGGACAAGGTAACAGGTCCCGATGAAATTACCAGGGTTTACGGTTTTGCATCGACCACCAAAGTGCCATGGTTTACCAGGGCCGGTGTTGATACCCGGTATATTCAAGACCAGGTAAAGGGACAGCTTGTCAATCATTTTGCGGTGTTTATTCCCCTGCTGCTCGTCGCGATTGCGGGCTGGCTGTGGATCGGTCGGGAAGTGGACAAACTGCACAAGAAGACGGAATATATGAGCCTTGTCGACCCATTAACCGATCTTTGGAATTACCGGAAACTGTATAGCAGACTCGACCACGAAATAAACCGTGCTAGACGCCTGCAAGATAAGCTCTCCTTTGCCATGATCGATATCGACCATTTCAAGCATTTCAACGATAAAAACGGCCACCAGCAAGGCGATGAGGCGCTCCGTGCAGTCGCCAAAGTCATCGTTAGTGCGGTGCGTGATGTCGACTTCGTATTTCGCTATGGCGGAGAAGAAATGAGCGTAATCTTGCCCGATACCGATAAGGCCAGCGCTCGGGTTGTCGCCGAGCGTATATGTAAAGAAGTCGAGCAAGCATCAATCCCTGGTGCGCACGAGCAACCGTCGGGTAGATTAACCGTCTCAATCGGGCTGGCGACCTATCCCTATGACTCGATCTCGAAGGAAGGCCTCATAAAAACCGCGGATTCCGCCCTGTACAGGGCCAAGAGCAAGGGAAGAAATAGGGTAGAGGCGTACGGCGATGACGACTTGGTTTGGGACGATGAGCACTACCTTAATAGCGACACCTACCTCGACGATTATGATGCAGGCAAGGAAAAAGATGATAAAAAAGATAAGGATAAAAATAAAGGCGGGGACGACCAGTCCCGTCCTTTTACGATGTGTGTTTAATACTCTTCAAGCATGGCTTTATAGAGTAACGACGAACCTCTGTCTTGATGAGCTGAGAAGGCAAAAGGCATTAAAGATCGAGCCCCATGCCGATTTTGATATCGATGAGATTCACAGGAAGTTTAAAAACTGCCAGCCATCGAATCCTGGAATAGCCCTCGATGAGGTTGAGGATAGAATGTTAATCGACACCACAGTGGCGGCGGTTCGCTCGATTGTCTTCAGGGCACGGAGACGGTTTATTAAACTGTACATGGAACTCGCTGAAGAGGCAGGCCTTAGCTTTGCTCCATTTTATCCAGGAGTTTCTTGAAATACAGGGCGTGCTCGCCCTCTACTCTGGAGAGCCAATCGAAGATAAGGGCTATATTATCCAGGCCTTCTTCCTTAGCCTTCCGGGAGAACCCTTTGTACATCTTTTCTGATTCGTAGGTTTCGCCTTCTATGGATTCTCGCAGGTTATCCAGTGTTTTGGTGGCGCCTCCAAGTAAATAGAGCAGGTGTGAGAGCGCATGCCAGGTCTCTTCATAAGAGAAATTTAAGAACATCTCTTCGGCTTCCTTATTACCCTCAAGTCGTGCCATCTGGGTAAACAGCAGATACCGGCGATTCGCTTGTGATTCACCGGAGAAGGCTTTCCGCAAGTTCTTTTCGGTTTCGGTGCCCTGGACGCTCTCGATTTGATCAACTTTAACGAACTCTTTGGGTTTGGTCTCGCAGACCGCACAATCTTCGGGCGGGTTCATCCCGACCGTTAACATCCCACACCCTTTACATCTCCATATCATAAAAAAGACCTCCTCGTATCTTAATTTCTTGCTTTAATCTTTTACAGCTCAGGTAATCATAACATAAAGTACTGTAATGCTCAGCATTGCTCGGTGAGATTGGCGTGCAATTGGATATATATAGGTTGGATGGTGTGATAAGCATAAGGGTTAAGGATAGCTTAATACATAAGTAATACCTGGTATATAAAGCGCTAGATGCTCGAGGCGCAAAAAAGGACGAGAATCATAAACGTAAAGTGGAGGTAGCGTTCACATGTGAATAATGTGGATACAGAGCAGGGTACGGCGCGTGGTGACAGGGTACTTGTCATTGCGGATTTAGTTCAGTATAATATGAACCGGCAGCGTGAGGCTGCCATAGTTTATGTTGGAGGCCTGATTGGGGGCTTTGGAATATAAACTCTATATCACGATCATATCATGGCGCGTTCGTCTAGTGGCCTAGGACATCGCCCTCTCAAGGCGGAGATCACGGGTTCGACCCCCGTACGCGCTACCAGGTCGGAGGCCTAGAACCAGCAAATTTGAGTTCTAGGCTTTTTTCGTAAGTGCATACTAAGTGCAGCATGGCGATTTTGATGGCCAAAAATATGCCATGTTATTCCTATCTCTAATCCGTACATCCTGCGTGTTTCCCCAATTTTGTCTATCTTGCCCGCTACACCGCAATTTTTACGGTTCCAACAACGTCTTCCTCGGTTGGGATTTCTTTACCCTCTTCCTTTAAAACTTCAAGGTGAAGTTCAATGGCTTCCTTGACGTTCTTGAGGGCTTCTTCTACTGTTTCTCCCTGGGAAAAACAGCCGCTTATAGCTGGCACTTCCACCCAATAGCCGCCTTCTTCCGCTTTGTGGATTAACACTGTGTACTGCATAAACACTCCTTAAAGTAGGTTCAAAAACTCTTTCTCTGTTAGGCCCGCCTTCTTTATAGCTTTCTTTAGCAAGCCAATCTTTACAACACCACTGCTTGGTATAGTAATAAGCTGTCCATTTGGCATTTTAAGGTTGACGTGGTCACCTTTACCTTTTCTCTTAACAGCACCTGCTCTTTCAAAAGCCGCAATGGCTTCATTGCCTTTAACATCCCGTAATTGTGGCATTATCTCTTTGGTCTCCTTCATATATGCCGGTGTCTCTTAACTTTTCCAGGGCCGCATCATCAAAAGAAAAGGGATTTATCGCTACACCGTAATCATTGTCTTTTTTAGGTTTTGCGTTTCCCGTATCTTGCCCTTTACCAGTTTATCCACAGCCGCCTGCTTAACCTGCGGGCTTAGATGCGAATAGCGCAGCGTCATTTTAATGTCGGCATGGCCTAAGAGTTCTCGAACGGTATTTAAATCCACGCCTGCCATGACCAAGCGACTGGCGAAGTGGTGTCTCATATCGTGGAATCGGAAATCTGTTATATTGGCATCCTTTAGCAGTTTACGCCACGAATTATTAACATTGGTTAACCGCCCGCCGCCTTTTCCAGGGAAGACAAGCTTATTATCCTGGCTTTGCGTTTTCCACTGGTAGAGTACGGAATAAGCCTCTTGATTTAATGGGACGTGCCGCGTTTGGCCGGTCTTCGCGCCCTCGCCCTTAACGGTAAGCATGGCACGGTCAACATCATTCCATTTTAGGTTAAATAGCTCACCGCGCCTAAGCCCGGTGTTGAGGTCCAGAATAATCAGCGGTTTTAGGTAATCGGCAAAGGGTAGTTTTCTCAAATTCGGCAACAATTTATAGCCGCGCACTCTTCGCCAATTGTTAGCGCTGTCGCGCTCAAGCCTTATACGTTCTTCGCGGCTATCTAACGCGGTTCTTAAGCGCTCTTCCTCATTGTCGCTTAGGTATCTAATGATAGCCTTGCTATCAACCCTTATAGGCTTGATAGAGGTTAGGGGATTGGCGTTAATAAATCCCCATTGGGCTGCACGGGATAGAGCGGCTTTTAGTGGGTTTAGGTCCCTGTTGACTGTAGAGGCCTTTGCACCGGCCTTGATCTTGTCAGAGCGCCATTTTTCGACGTTCCAGGCCGTGATATCGCCAAGCTTCACCTTGCCAAGGATAGGTAAAAAGTTAGCTTTTAGTCTCTTAATGGTCGCATCTGCGTTTTTGTGGTGAGTCTTAACCCAGGGCTCGTAAACATTTAAGATATAGCTTTCAAGGGTATGAGCTTTAGTTTTGCGCTTATCCTCTTGCGGATCAATGCCTTTTACAACATCGGCCAATATTCCTTTAGCGCGTTCTCTTGCCTGCGTTGGGGTAAGCACACTAGTGTATCCGATATTTATTCTCTTGCCGCGCCCGTATTGGCAAATATAAGTCATAACCCCGGACGGTTGGACACGAAGGATAAAACCTTTAAGTTTTGTGTCTCGGACCTCATAAGGTTTATCTGCTGGCTTTAAAGATTCAACTAAGCGTTTATTAATTGCTACTCGCATAAAACCCTCTCAGGTTTCACTTGCGTAAGTGTCGTAAGTGCACAGTAAGTGCAACTTGATTATAAAACAGTGGCAAGAGGTGAACAAGAAGGAAAAAGCAATAATTATATAATAGCAGGTAGAAGGCTATATATTTGTTCTTGGTGCAATATCAGAGTTTACCATTTTTCAGTATAAGATCGCCTTCTCAAGGCGGAGATCACGGGTTCGACCCCCGTACGCGCTACCAATTTATGCCTTTGTGAAATGCCTGTACAAAGGCATTTTTTTATGCCCAAAAGTGATAACCCTCAACGGGGGTCGAACTCCTACTAACAAAATATAAAATTCTAGCTCTGTTTTATATAATGATACCGAGGTGTCGCTTGTTGGTATCTTATATGCTAGACTGCTCTTTTAGCATGCTATAATTGAGTTATGAATATAAATACCGCAGCCAATTTCGTTGAAAAAACAGGCGATAACGTACTAACTAAACTTGCGCACTTTGCTGTTGGTAAGATTCAGAAGAACGAGCAATCGAGGCAATTTCTAGTTACCAATTAAGCGATGGTGGATGGACCAAGACGGACAAAGACTTCCAAGCAAATATTTCAACGATTTCTTCGACATGGATCGCTCTGCAATGGTTTGTATGGTTACAAGCTTTTGAGTCGATTAAGTTAAACAAGACTATTGAGTATCTAAAAAGAGTATAAAATGAAAAGGGCTACTTCAATGAGCCGCAAGAGATTTTAATGTTTAATCCCTCGCCCTGGATGCATCCCGACAGGTATGAAAACCAATTGTGGCTAGCGTTCTCAGCTGTGCAATAGCGTATAGCAGCCTAAATACAGGCCAGTTTGCAGAAGGTCTCCTTAAATTAGCTTTTGCTAAAATGGAAAGTTACCAGGCAGACGATGCAGACGATGGGGGAATTGCCACAAATTATGGTGAGGAGCACAGGGCAAGCTTTACAGTAGAGGCGCTGTTCTTGTTAAAGAAATTGGGATACGCATCCTAAGCTGATATATAAAGGCACAATTGCTGCAACAAACCAATTTGCGGGCCTTCGAACCAAATCTAAACCCTGAAGAGCTAATCGATATAATCAAGATATAAGTTAAGGCTTAATAAAAATAATTGAAAAAGCATTTGACTACTATAGAATAAAGACTATGAAACCCATTAAACCCACAATTTTGAGTGATAAGCAAGAGCCTGAGCCTAAGGGTGATATTGTCATTTTCACCACAAAAGATGGACAGGCTAATCTTGAGGTAAGATTGGAAGAAGAAACCGTTTGGCTTACTCAAGCTCAAATGGCAGAGCTTTTCCAAAAAACTACCCCAACCATCAATGAACACATTAAAAACGTTTTCAAGGAGGGCGAGCTTGAAGAAAATTCAGTTATTAGGAAATTCCGAATAACTGCCAGAGACGGAAAGATGTATGAAACGAACTTCTATAACCTTGACGTCATCATCTCGGTTGGTTACCGAGTTAAATCTCAAAGAGGTACTCAGTTTAGAATTTGGGCTACAAAAAAACTTAAAGATTATCTTGTCAAAGGATATGCCATAAACCAAAAGCGGCTCTTGGAGCAAACAGAGAAGCTTGAAGAATTACAGGAAGCCATAAGCTTTATCCAAAACAAAGCGAGTTACCCTGAACTTCAAGACCAAGCCCAGGAATTATTAAAACTCATCAATGAATATTCTGAGTCCCTCACTCTTCTCTACCAGTATGATGAAGGAACGTTGAGTTTAACTAAAGGTAGGGGCCCTGAATTTGTCTTGGATTATGAGAAATGTAGGAAACTTATAGATCAATTAAAAGTTAGCCTTACGGCAAAAGGTGAAGCCAGTAATCTTTTCGGATCTGAAATAGGCTCCAAGTTTCAAGGCATTATCGGCACCATTTATCAGACATTTGATGGCAAAGAGCTATACCAAAGTATTGAGGAAAAAGCCGCCAATTTACTTTATTTAACAATAAAAGATCATCCGTTTACCGACGGTAACAAGCGAATTGGTTCCTTGTTATTTATATATTTCTTAGAACAGAATCATTCCATTTTAAAGCAATCAGGAGAAAGAAAAATCACCGACACCACCTTAGTTGCCCTTGCTCTTCTTATTGCAATCAGCGACCCTAAAGAAAAAGATGTGATGATAAAGATAATTACCAACTTATTGAAGGGTTAATGTTAAGGCAGTCGAGTTATTACTTAATCAGCTTTTCCAACCGCTCGAAGATTTTTGCTACGTTGTTCAAATAGCGACCCGTTAGGTCTACAAAACAAAGAGCCGCTTTTGCGGCTCTTTGTTTTGTGACAGCAGAGAATCGAAAATGGAAAATAGATTGAATTAGATAAAGAAAAGACCTCTTGTCAAGACATGTTGGTGATGATATAATCAGGATATGCTAAGCGATTAAGTCTCATGGGTGCTTGTAGCTAGAATCAGAGACTTTGATCAGCGTTGGTTTACCAAACAATACAGGCGGTGTATATTGGTTGTGCTATCATAAGCCATAGCTCCAATCAGGCGCACCAGGAGTATGCCAGGAGTGTAAATTAATAACTTAAAATCAATAATCGACTGCTAATAACTAAACGAGGAGGTGGTTGATGCGCACAGTGGCTGTAGTGGTTAGTTTTTGCTTTTCTCGGGGTCATATTTGGAAAAGGAGAAAGGAATGAACTCTAAGCTAACTAGAAGAGATTTTCTGAAAACTACAGGTGCGTTTTCAGCTATTCTCTTTCTGAACCTGGGCTTTGATCTGGCGGACGTAGAAGCAAGCACAAACCGGCTTAAAATCAAGTACGCAAAAGAAACGCCGACCATTTGCCCTTACTGCGCTGTTGGCTGCGGTATTATCACCCATACCATAGACGGAAAAGTAGTTAACACCGAAGGAGACCCCAACCACCCCATCAACAGAGGTTCTCTATGCAGTAAAGGTTCTTCTCTCTTTCAGGTGGCTATCAACGAACGCCGCATGAAAAAACCACTTTATCGCGCCCCCGGCAGCGACAGATGGGAAGAGAAGGAATGGGGCTGGGTCCTCGACCGTATTGCTCATAGAATCAAAGAAACCAGAGACGCCGGTTTTATTGCTAGGGAAAGCAATATGATCGTTAATCGCACAGAGGCGATTGCTTCTCTAGGCGGGGCAGCGTTGGACAATGAGGAATGCTATCTTCTTGCTAAGTTGATGCGCGGCCTCGGCGTGGTATTTTTAGAGCACCAGGCGCGTATATGACATTCGTCCACGGTGGCCGGTCTTGGCCCCTCGTTTGGCCGTGGCGCGATGACAAACCACTGGATCGATTTAAAAAATACCGATTGCGCGATGATTATAGGTAGCAATGCTGCTGAAAACCACCCAATTTCTTTCAAGTGGTTAATGAAAGCAAAAGAAGAACGAGGCGCTAAGATAATTAGCGTCGATCCCCGTTTTACCAGAACATCGGCCAAAGCCGATGTCTACGCCGCAATCCGTCCGGGAACCGATATCGCATTTATCGGCGGCTTGATAAACTACATTCTGCAAAATGAGCTGTACTGGAAGGATTATGTGGTCAACTATACAAATGCATCGGCTATAGTAAGCGATGGCTATACTTTTGAAGACGGCCTTTTTAGCGGCTACGACCCGATAAATAAGAAATATGCCGTCGACACCTGGACTATTAAGAAGGGCCCCGATGACAAGCCGCTGAAGGACGCTACTCTTCAGAACCCACGTACCGTTTTTCAATTAATGAAGAAGCATTATTCTCGCTACGGCGTCGATACCGTAACCGGGATAACCGGTGTTTCAAAGGATGCGTTTCTAAAGGTCGCCAAAGCTTTTGCGGCAACGGGGAGTCCGGATAAGTCCGGAACCATACTGTACGCTATGGGCATCACACAGCATACGGTCGGGTCCCAAAACATACGCGCGCTGGCTATACTTCAACTGCTTTTAGGTAACATAGGTCTCCCCGGAGGCGGCATAAACGCTTTGCGCGGAGAGTCAAATGTTCAAGGTTCAACCGACATAGCGCTTTTAAGCCACCTGCTTCCAGGCTACATCGGTGCTCCGACCAACATGCCGGAGTATGCAAGTCTTAAGGCTTATCTTGAAAAAGAGACGCCAAAGACCGGTTTCTGGTCAAACAAACCAAAATTCATGGTCAGCCTTCTTAAAGCCTGGTGGGGCGACAGTGCAACGGCGCCGAGCGAATTCGCTTACCAGTACCTGCCCAAGCGCGACGCAAAAACTGATTACACCCATATAGGGGTATTTGAGGCCATGTATGACGGCAAAATCAACGGCCTGTTCTTATTTGGTACAAATCCCCTGGTCGGCGGACCTAACGCCAACAAAGAATCAAAAGCCATGGAAAATCTAGACTGGATGGTAGTTGCCGATCTCTGGGAGACCGAGAGCGCTGTATTCTGGAAGCGACCCGGCGCACATCCAAATAAGATTAAGACAGAGGTTTTCTTCCTGCCTGCGGCGTCATCTATCGAGAAGGAAGGCTCAATCAGCAACAGCGGGCGCTGGATACAATACCGCTGGCAGGCTGTTAAGCCCGTAGGTGATTCAAAAAGCGACCTTTGGATGATAGATCAGATAGCCAGGCGTGCCAAAGAGCTTTATAAAGATAGCGCTTTGCCACAGGACGAGCCCATTAAGTATCTTACCTGGGACTTCGGCAAAGGCGATGGGCCCGACATAGACAAAATAGCTCTTGAGATGGGCGGTTTCGAGACCGTCACCGGAAAACCAATGGCAACCTTTGCAGATCTAAAAGAGGATGGCTCCACCTCCTGCGGTATCTGGATCTGGGGCGGTATCATGAAAGAAGGCAAATACCTTGCCAGGCGGCGTGACAACAAGGATGAAAGCGGCATCGGCAGCTACTTGAACTGGTCTTATGCCTGGCCGGTCAACCGTCGAATCCTGTATAACCGCTGTAGCGCAGATATTGCCGGCAGGCCCTGGAGTGAGGATAAAAAGATTATTTGGTGGGATCCGCTGGCAATCGATCCAAAAACCGGCAAGCCGGGGAAATGGGTTGGAAAGGATGTACCTGATTTCAAACTGACGCTGGCCCCAACAGATATCAAGGGTGGAGGTACTAAACCGTTCATCATGCAGGCTACCGGCCTGGGTGCTCTGTTTACCGACAAGATGAAAGAAGGGCCGTTTCCAGAGCACTACGAGCCTTTTGAAAGCCCCTTTAAGAATGCTATAAGCAGTCAGGGGCTTAACCCGGCGGTAAAAGTTCCAAAAACATCGATGAATAACAGGGGTGAAGCTTCGAAATTCCCGTGTGTCGGCACAACTTACCGCGTTTCCGAGCATTGGCAGGCAGGCGCGATGAGCAGGAACTTGCCCTGGCTGGCGGAGTTAATGCCGACTACCTTCGCTGAAATAAGCCCGAGCCTGGCTAAAGCCAGGGGAATAAAGAATGGCGATAAGGTGAAAGTTACTTCCGCTCGCGGTGAGGTAGACGCTTATGCACTAGTCACTGTGCGCATGCAACCGCTGAATGTGAACGGTAAGAAGGTGGAAATTATCGGTATCCCCTGGCATTTCGGCTTTCAGGGGATTGCAACCGGCGATTCCGCTAACAAGCTCACGGCGCACATCGGCGACGCAAACACGGGCATTCCAGAATATAAGGTTTTCCTTGCAGAGACAAAGAAGGTGGTTTAAGTGGTGGAAAACGCGATCTTTTATGATGCTTCCAAGTGCATTGGCTGTCGCGGCTGCCAGGTTGCCTGCAAGCAATGGAATGGCCTTCCAGGCGATAAAACGGTGTTCTGGGGCAGCTATGAGAACCCCCGAACCTTGACGGGAAACACCTGGACCAAGATTAACTTCAGGGAAAAGCGTGAGGGCGACAATGTTAAGTTCCTTTTCGCAAAAACCCAGTGTATGCACTGCTCAGAACCGAGTTGCGTTGCAGTTTGCGCGACCGGCGCGGCAAGAAAGATGCCCGATGGCAGGGTCGAGATCGATCAAAATCGCTGCGTGGGCTGCAAAAATTGTGTAGTAGCCTGTCCGTTCGGTGCCGCCAATTTCTCAGAAGACACGGGCACCTCAAGAAAATGTCACAGATGCCCGGACAGGGTGGAGGCAGGTTTAAAACCGGCGTGCGTCAGCACCTGTGTAACCGGGGCCCTGAACTTCGGTGAGCGCAGCGAGATGATAAAACTGGCCAAACAGCGCCGGCAAGGGCTTTGGGCTGAAGGGCAAAAGGCCATCTTCTATGGGTTAAACGAAGCAGGCGGCACCAACACAATCTATCTGCTTAACGATGAGCCTGAGGCTTATGGTCTTCCAAAAAATCCGCAGGTTGCAACGGCAAATATCTTTGCAGGCTGGCTCGGTGTTGGCGTAGCCGGAGCACTTATCGCGCTGGTACCGTTTAAGAGCTTTTTAGAGGCACGAGAGAGAGGCCTGAAAGGGGGAAGATCTTGATGCGCTCAGCAAATTGGTCAATAATTATCGCTCTTTATCTATTTTTAGCAGGCATTGCCTCGGCCGCTTTCTACGGCGGTACGCTGGCTGAGGTTTTAAGCGGCGGTAAATACCGCCGACTCACCTTGTGGGGAAACATTATCGCCCTGCCTTTAATCGTAGTGGGACTGCTATTACTGGTGGTAGACCTGGGCAAGCCCCTTTCATTTTGGCACTTCATTGTTAGCAATGATTTCGTGCCCATGGTTAATATCAGCTCGGTCATGTCCCAGGGAGTATGGTTTTTAAGCTTTTTCGCTATTCTCCTGGTTATTAATCTGGTGCTGTTTCTTACGGGCAGCGATTCACTGCGCAGAATCATTTCTTATATTGCCGCGTTTTTCGGTATCTTGGTGGCCGGATATACCGGTGTGCTGCTGACAGCAACATCCGTGCCGCTTTGGCGGGCGACACCGTTTTTAGGCATGCTTTTCCTGCTCTCAGCCACCTCGACAGGAATAGCCGCGCTTGTGCTGGGGATGAAAGCAAGGAGGGATACGGACGAAGAGTTAATGCATCTTCTCGACAAGGTTGATGTAAAGGTCATCGTTTTGGAGATACTGGCTATAATAGCTTTAATGATCGGAATGGCCGCCTGGGCCCCGAGTGCGCTGCAATCCCTGGTAGCCGGTCGCTATGCGGTCGCCTTCTGGCTGGGGGTTGTATTTATGGGTCTTATTGCTCCGCTGGCCATTGAGTACAGAGAAATGAGGATCGGCAAAGCCACGCCGGGCGCGGTCACACTTTCGGCGGTGCTGGTTCTAGTCGGCGGTTTTTTAATGAGATACGTTATTCTTTATGCCGGCCAGGTTGGATAAACACTAAGAAAAGGACGGGATTTATTTGTTGCAGCATCCACCGGAGCTTGCAAGGCTTGTAAATGAGATAAGAGGGTTACAGAAAGAATTTCCCAAAACGGCTGAGGTGGTTCACTTTGAGCCACCTCAGCAAGACCTTAAAAATATTCATCTTGAGGGACGACCCTGGCTTCAAATCTATACTTTAGACCTGCCGGAGAACGAGTTGGTCTCTTTATTTACCAGGCTGCAAACCCTGCTTGCTAAATACCAGCCCTTTGAGTTTATCAAGAAGCTGGAGTTTGAAAGGGTTTTAGGTGGCACTGCTTCTTATATCAAAGGAAACTTTGACCCTGCAAAATCTGATGCGGCAATTCTAGGTGCCAATCCGGACTCTTACCTGTTCTTCTTGCAGGAGCTTTTAAAGCCATTTTTAAAAAGCTGGGCCGGCCTTATTCGTCCCTACATAGAGCACGACAGATGGCTTTTAAATATCTGCCCGGCCTGTGGGCATACCCCGGTCGGCGGGCGCCAGGAAAGAAATGGCGGGCGCCGCTTTCTTGTCTGTTCCTTATGCGAGACGGAGTGGCTCTTTAACAGGGTAACCTGTCCGGCATGCTATAATAACGATCACCCAGCCTTGGGCTACTTTACTGTGGAGGGTGCCGGTGGCTGGAGGGTAAGCTTTTGCAATAAATGCAGTTCCTATATCAAGGAAATAATAAGCGACAACCCCGTCAGCGCCCTTGATTTTGAGTTAGCGATTCAACTCGATCTGCTGGCGGAAAGAGAGGGCTTTCGGCGCTGAGCTTCCCAAGGGGTGCGCCTTGGCCGGAGCGGGTGCCTGCGGCTCTTTAGTGCTATGTAGTTAATACACCCGCCATATTAAGCGCACGCACCGGTTTGCCGATGAGTCTATTAGATCGTCAAATTAGACCATCGGTGAAGAGACTACGACCGAGAATGGTGCGCCCACCGGGGCATCCCGATTATTTATAGGTTAAGAATTACTATGAATGATACTGTCAAGAAAGGCATAAAAAGAAAAACGTTGCTTATGCTGATGGCCCTAGGGGTAATTCTACCAAACATCTTTGCCCTAATCGCGTGGTATTCTCTGGATTCCGACCCCGGGGCGGCAGACAAGCCTCTGCAGAGCTTCCTCTACATCGCAGTTTTTAACATAGCGTATGCCATCTTAGGTGGGACCATGGCTGTGCTGAAAACCCATAACCCTTTATACAAGCTTACGCTTGCCGCCGAGCAACTCGCTGAAGGAAACCTTAATGTTGCCTGTAATTATCACGGTATTGAAGAAATAGATAGGCTCGTCACGGCGTTTGAGAATATCCGCAACAGCATGTCGAACTCTTACGGCGCCATCCAGGAATATATTGATGAGTTGAGGGGTAGGGTAGAAGAGTTAAAACTTCTGACGGATATCGACGCCGCAATTCTTGGCGGGCAGAAGATCGACTCGATATTCAACCTGATAACCGAGGGTATTTGTAAACTCGTGGGGGCCGATTATTGCTGCATTGCCTTGCTTGACGGCGACAAGCATATACAGATCCGAAGCCTGCATGGTTTTGGCCCTGATGAAAGCCGCGAGTTTATCAGGGGGATACGAGGAAAAACCCCCAGTATCAACATTTGTCCGTCGATAGCATCGGGGCAAATACTACTGCTGGGCGATTTAAACGATTCTAATTTAAGCGACGATGTGCGGCAGATGTACGCCCGCTTTAACGTTAAGTCAATGATCGCCGCACCGCTTTCAGTCGACGGCGAGCCGATAGGCAGCGTTGTTGTCTGGTATAAAGACCGCCAGGAGTTCAGCGACATGGTGGTAAACAGGTTCCTGCTTTTCGCCGATCAGATCTCGGTCGCTTTAAAGAGCGCCCGACTTGTCGATGGTATTCGCAACTTGACCATTGAGGTTATTAGGGCGCTCGCCAAAGCCGTTGACGCCCGCGATTCATATACGGCGAACCATTCCAACCGGGTCAGCAGATTTGCCGTCGCCCTTGCTCAGGGGCTTGGCATGAATCAGAAAGAGGTTGAAACGATCGAATATGCGGGTCTCTTGCATGATATAGGCAAGATAGGCATCGATGAGCGGATTTTGAACAAGCCCGGAGCCCTCACCGAGCAGGAGATGGAGCTGATGAAAAGTCACGCCTCCATGAGCGCCGATATAGTAAAACCCATCGAGTTCCTCAAGGGCGCCGTGCCGATCGTCAAACATCACCACGAGTGGTTTAACGGCGGCGGTTACCCCTCGGGCTTAGCGGGCGATGCGATCCCCTACGGTGCGCGTATCCTGGCGGTGGCCGATGCCATTGAGGCCATGACCTCAAGTAGGCCATACCGGGAGGAAATGCCCCTCAGGCAGGGTGCCGAGCAGCTGAAATCCGGTTCAGGCACCCAGTTTGACCCCGAAATAGTCGAGGTTATGCTTAAGGTCGTCGAGCGCATAGAGTTGATAGAGAGCTTCGACTCAGAGAACGGTTCCGATGACGACAAACCCCAAATTGGATTCGAGGACGCAGTTTAGCCAAGCCGCACAGGTTCTGCTTCAACTACCCGGTTTTTGGGAACTCATATAGCAGGAAACTAAAGAGATAACTAAAGAGATACCTAAAGGGATACGAGAAGCGATACTTGGAGGGATGATATATGGCGTCTCGCCGGCACTTGTACGATATATTCAACCAGTTCCTGCGCCTTGCACGGACGGCGAAGCTTCAATACGAACAACACCTCACAGACATAGACCACGAACCCGCCCAAAGCATCCTGGCCAACATCATCAACGAAGAAAACCAGCATATCCAGTGGCTGGTGACCGGTATCGAGGATGCGGGCGGGATTCCGGCGGCAGACCACTACGATACCGTAAATCCCGAGGTATTCGAGCATATGATGAGAGCCAACTATGACCTCGAGTCTCAAATAGTGAGTGAATACGAGCTTCATCTCGAGGAAATCTGGGATCCCCAGCTACGTGCGCTTGCGGAGGTCATCCTTAAACAAGCTCGGTCGCACAAAGAAGAATTCCGCGGACTCTTAGAAGATTTCGGAACCGATGAGCTGATGGATGAAACCGGATAAGACCTATTTTTCGCTAGACCGCTCTAAAAGCTATCGATTATACTAAGACCCATGCAGAACAACCGGGAGAACATAAGCCTGCAGCGGGCTAAAAAGGGCATACTGACCGTAGTGCTTCTTGGCATAGTAACGGTAGGTGTAATCATAGCCCTTACCTTCAACAAGCGTACGCTCCTGGCACTCTCAAAAATCAATCTTACCTTTCTCGGGCTTGCGGCTCTTGCGGTCCTGTTGAGTTGGATCTTTAGCGGACTACCGTTTTATCTTCTGACCAGAGTGACAAGGAAACCCATCAGCTTTGCCGCTTCGCTGCGCGTTTACCTTGGCGGAAGTTTCTTTGGTTATATCACACCGTTTGGCTCCGGGTTGATCCCGACACAGATTTACCTCTTAACGGGTGATGGTTTAACCCCCGGAGAGGCGACTGCCGTCACCAGCAGCAGGGCGACTATCTCATCATGGCTTTTTGTTGCGCTCGGTTTAATGATTTTTATTATTTTCAGGTCATCGCTTTCAAATTCGGTTAAATTAAGCCTGCTCGGCATCGCCGCAGCGGCGGCTATATGGTCGCTTATCACGTTGTTTTTTATCAAGCAACCGGTTCGGGCTAAAGCCTCGGTTAGCCGTATCCTGCATGGGCGTTTGCTAACCAGGGGGCTGGGTGAGGAGCGGCTTGGCAAGGCGAGGGACAGGATTCACCACGAGATCGATCATCTGAGCTTAAACTTAAAGGACTTGTTTTCGCTCAAAAACGCTCCTTCGATCATCGCTGTATTCTTAAGTGAGGTTGTCGCGTGGTTTGGCTTGTTTTCAGTGCTGCCGCTTGTCTTGTTCGGCTTTGGGGTTTCAGGCAATCTAGGTCAACTTATCTTCAGGATATTTCTGCTCTTTGCGGTCGCACCGGTTAGCCCCACACCCGGGGGAAGCGGCGTCGTCGAAGCTGCACTCACCGGTCTTTTGCAAGGGCTTGTTCCGGGCGAGATCATCGGCCTTATCGTTCTTGTATGGCGTTTCCTTACCTACTACCTTACACTTTTAGCCGGAGCGGCCATCGTTTTGAGGTTCATCTCAAAGTCCTCGTTATCAAAAAACCAAGCCCCTGAGCAACCCAACCGCTAGGCGCTATCTGAACCCGCATTTTCCGTGGCCGTTATTTCTGCACGTCGTTCACTGTGGGTATAAAAATCGCATCTTAACCGCGGATTTATTGTTTCCATCGGACAAAAGTGGGTAAAAAGATATTGTAAGGGGGTGGATGTAATGGCTATGAGGACAACCAATATGTTCTGGAATATATTGTATGCGGTACTTGTAGTTCTGGTTATTCTTGCCCTATTGCAGTTACTCGGGATATTTAGCTTTAGCGTTGCTTTAGCGAACTTCATCTACATTGTCGCAGTCGTTGTGCTGGTACTAGCGGTTATTCACTGGGCCGGACTGATATAGCGTAACCGGACGCAAGTAAACAATGGGGGCTTCGGCCCCCATTCCTTTTGTTCCAGCTCTGTCACGTAAATCGCTATGGTTTGACGAATATCTCTATCTTGTTTTGGGAGAGCGCAGTCTTTACCCCGTTTCGTATGTCCCGTGCAATCGCGTCCTGTGCGTTCGATGTGGTCACGGCGGTTACCCTGAACACCATTGTGTTTTCCTTAAAGTCATCGATACCTGTGACCCGAGGATCTTCCTGCAAAATATCTTTCCACTTACCGGATGAGGCGATGCCCGCCACTGCATCTTTAATTATATCGATAACCCTTGTCGGGTCTTCGACGGTGGGCACTCCAATATCCACGATTGCCCTTGACCAGCCACGCGACTGGTTTATGACGACGTTGATCTGACTGTTGGGGATGATGTGGACATTACCTTGAAAATCCCTGAGTCTGGTCGTGCGCAGGCTTAAATGTTCGACGGTTCCTTTATCGTTACCAATTTGCACCAGGTCGCCTACGCTGAACTGGTTCTCAAAGATGATGAAAAACCCTGATATAAAATCCTTAATCAAGCTTTGCGCGCCGAAACCGATCGCGATACCCACGACCCCCGCGCCTGCAATTAGGGCCGAGATATTCCACGAGGTGGTGCTCTGTAAAATTACGACTATCGTTATAAAAAAGACCGCAAATCTTGCCAGCGCATCGAGGACTGAGCCCAGGGTTTTTGCCCGCTGTTTCGCTTCCTCGGCACTTAAAAACGTATCCTTACTGATTAGAGCGACGCTGCGGCGTATGGCGATACTCAGCAGCCGATAAATGATGAAACCTACCACAAGAGCGGCTACAATCTGCAGCCCATATTTGGTAAGCCAATCGATTGCTTTATCGATCAGGGTAGTTATATTTCCACTTCTAACTGTTTGCCAAAAACCGCTCGCACAGATTAGCCCGGCCATAATACTCCTTTAGGTCGCTTTTAACTACGCATGGCGATAGACCTATACTAGCCAAGGATAAACTATTATAAATAATCAGGGCAACCTCAAATTCTAATGGTAAAAGCTGGTAATTAATTCTAAGGCAAATACTGGTAATTACCGATAGTTTAACTAAGAACAAAAGCGGCACAACTCACAAAAATTAGTTGCAAAAATCTTCGTTTTAAATTGACGAAAACAACATTGGCGTGTATACTTTAGATAGAGACGGAAACGTTGATAATATTTGAAAATTTCAAATTGGAAGGGCCTGGGATAGTAGATGAAGACCGGCGTACCCCACCACAATGGATGGGATCGACGGGCGGGCATAAGTTGTCATGGAAAAGAGGTTCCTGAAGGTATGTTGGGTGAGTCAACCCAAGGTGTTTGCAGGGAATCCTTAATGAGCCCCAGTTGGGGAAGGGCAACGTTGCGAAGGTTATCTTAGGCTCTTTCTGTTTTTTTGTTTTATTCCGCCTTAATACTACTTGACCAAACCATCCGCCAGCATCACGAGCAGGGTTCCAGCCTGCTTTAAGGTAACTATTCACTGTTATCCAAAACCGCAGTAGATCAAGTGCCATTTCGCGGTCACCATTACTATTCGCCCTAGTAGCGCGATTGAGTTTCGGATAATTGTGAATAGTAAAATATGGAAGGTAAAAACTGGCCGAGCATCTTAGATGCTCGGCCAGACTTATTCGAAAAGCCGAGTATTAAATACCCGGCAAAATATACTCAATACTCGACGAAGATTGAATTGCATTGAATTATAGAAGACGCGACGATGGATTGCGGTTGGTTTAATTTTCTCGAATGAGGGTAAAAATAGAGTTGGACGGCGGATCTTTGAAAAATTTACAATCTCACAAAGGTGAGACTAGGCCGGAAAGAGCCGATTAGATCGTGGGGCCTCGCTGGATGATATCCTGTGAGGTTTTAACTTCTGCGGGTTTGGTCCCGGCCCAGGACGAACGCTGGCGGCATGCACTTGCCCCGACAAGTCGAGCGGGCTTCCCGGTGATTGTGCCGGGAGGCTGAGCGGCGTACGGCGGAGTAACGCGTAGGCAATCTGCCTCAAAGACCGGAATAACCCTTCCCGAGAGGCTTGTAGATTATGCTTCCTCGTAGCGACCTGCCCGAAAGGGTAAGGCCTACGGCAAGGGAAATATATCGAAGGTCACTTGGAAGGGGCTAATGCCGGATAAGCTCACACCTTTTCGAAGGTGCGAGAAAAAGGTAGCCACAAACCCAAGGCTTCTGCTTTGAGATGGGCCTGCGTCCTATCAGGTAGTTGGTGAGGTAACGGCCCACCAAGCCGATGACGGGTAGCTGGCTCGAGAGGGTGGTCAGCCCGACCGGAACTGAGACAAGGTCCGGACCCGAAAGGGTTAGCGGGGTGGAATCTCTCGCAATGCGCGAAAGCGTGACGATGCAATGCCGCGTGAAGGAAGAAAGTTAGGAAAACCCTAATCGTAAACTTCAGTCCGCGGGGAGTAAGCCCAGGGGGCCAATAACCCCGGCTGGGTGAAAGTACCCGCGGTAAGAGCGCCGACAAACTGCGTGCCAGCAGTCGCGGTTAAACGTAGGGCGCAAGCGTTGTCCGGTATTACTGGGCGTAAAGGGTACGTAGGCGGCTGGGCGTATCGGCTGTGAAAGCCTCCCGCAAAACGGGAGGAGGTCAGCCGAGATTATCCTCCTAGAGCGCAGTGGAAGGAAGTGGAACTCCCGGTGGAGCGGTAAAATGCGTTGATATCGGGAAGAACTCCAATGGCGAAGGCAGCTTCCTATACTGCAGGCTGACGCTGAGGTACGAAAGCCAGGGGAGCGATGCGGTTCGACACCCGCGTAGTCCTGGCTGTAAAAGTTGGGCACTAGCCCTGGGCAATTACATTGCCCGGGACGAAGCTAACGCGACAAGTGCCCCGCCTGGGGAGTACGGCCGCAAGGCTGAAAACCAAGGGACCTGTGGAGATCTGCACAATCGGCGGCGAGTGTGGTTTAATGCGACTTCGAGCGCAGAACCTTACCAAGGCTACCTTCAGGAGCAAGCCGGCGGAAACGTTGGCCCTCTTGGGGGACGTTGTTTCCTGTGGGTCCTAAGTGGCACTTAGGACCCACAGGAAACAACGTCCCCTCCCTGGAGGCAGGTGTATATAGTCACCGTTAGCCCGTGCCGTGAGGTGTGGGGTTAGCTCCCCGTAACGGGCACAACCCCTTACCCTATGTTGCCATCGGATAATGCCGGGCACTCATAGGGAACTGCCCGCGAGCGAAGTGGGAGGAAGATGGGGACGACGGCGGATCAGCATGCGCCGGATGCCTTGGGCTACACACACGCGACAGTGGCCGGTACAAAGGGGTCCGAACCCGCGAGGGGGAGGAAATCCCAAAAAGCCGGTCGTGGTGCGGATTGCAGTCTGAAACCCGACTGCATGAAGATGGAGCCGATAGTAATCGCAGATCAGAAAGCTGCGGTGAATACGTTCTCGGGTCTCCCTCATATAGCCGGCCACGTCCGCCAAATGCGGGATGCTTGAAGTCATGCGGCCCAACCGGACCCCAGCGGGCCGAAAGGTTTGCCGGGACGCTGGAGGGCGGTGCCGAGAGTACCCCCATTGAGGTGGCCGTTGGATGGGCATGCTGCCCGTACCGAGAGGTGTGGGCGTTTCAATTGGATATTGTTATATCCGGCCTAGAAAGTTCCGAAGAGTGTTCCGGCTCCGGGTTCCCCTGTGGGCAACCCACAGGAACACCCGTCCAGGACGACTGCAAGGCGCAGGTCTTGCAGCTGAAGGTTCAAGGTTCGAAGCCCAAGGCCGAGAGGTTCTCCTTTCGATGTTGGGCGGGGCACCCGCCCGCAGAACCTTGAGCCTTGAGCTAGCGGCACCGAACGGTGCCTTAGCCGTCAGCCATCAGCTTAAATCTTTTAGAAGAGCTGAGAGCTGACAGCTGATCGCTGAGTGCTCTTTAAAAACAATATAGCGTGCATAGACGAGCGAATATCAAGTGATTTAGAGGCGTATGGTGGATGCCTTGGCGCTTGGAGCCGATGAAGGACGCAGCCGTGACGCGATACGCTCCGGGGAGGTGCGGCAACCTTCGATCCGGAGATATCCGAATGGGGAAACCCGGCTGGCCGATCATCTGCCTGGCCTAAAAGCCAGGCGTACTAAAGCCGGTCATCTCCGTCTGAATATATAGGGCGGGGAAGGGAACTTAAGGGAACTGAACCATCTCAGTACCTGGAGGAAGAGAAAGCCAATAGCGATTCCCCTAGTAGTGGCGAGCGAAAAGGGAACAGCCTAAACCCGGCGGATGTAAAAGCCCGCAGGCGTTGTCCGTCCGGGGGTCGAGGGAGCCGCCTGAAAGACTCTGCGGAGCTTTCAGGAAGTTACAAATCTCCCGCGTAGTTGAAGGAAGTGGAAACTTCCGCCATAGAAGGTGATAGCCCTGTATGCGAAACGCGAGAGACTTCCGGCGGTTTCCCGAGTAACACGGGACATGGACGACCTGTGTGAATCTGGGAGGACCACCTTCCAAGGCTAAATACTCCAGCGACCGATAGTGAACTAGTACCGTGAGGGAAAAGTGAAAAGAACCCCGGGAGGGGAGTGAAATAGAACCTGAAACCATATGCCTACAAGCAGTCAGAGCTAGTGAGAGATTAGAAATTAGATTCAATCTAATTTCTACTAGGCGCGATAGCGCCGGTCAACTTTCTAGTTTCTCACATTGTAATGGCGTGCTTATTGTATAAGAGCCGGCGAGTTACGGTGAGTGGCGAGGTTAAGCTTGTAACAAGCGGAGCCGCAGCGAAAGCGAGTCTGAATAAGGCGCCAATAAGTCGCTTGCTGTAGACCCGAAACCGAGCGAGCTATCCATGGACAGGATGAAGTTCGGCCGTTTGCGCGGCTGAGTGGAGGTCTGAACCCGTTGACTGAGAGAGCCATGGGAGGATCTGTGGATAGGAGAGAAAATCTACGCGAGCTCGGAGATAGCTGGTTCTCCCCGAAATGCATTTAGGTGCAGCCTCGAGATAGACCAACGGGGGTAGAGCGCCGATTTGGTACGACGGCCCCTTAACTTTGTGGGTCGGAGCCCAAGTCGAACTAACGAATACCGTTGATCGTTTCTCGGGAGTGAGGCCGCGGGCGTAAAGGTCCGCAGCCGAGAGGGAAACAACCCGGATCACCAGCTAAGGTCCCTAAGTATAGACTCAGTGTTCTTAAGGAAGTGGGATTGCGAAGACGACCAGGGGGTTGGCTTAGGAGCAGCCATCCCTTAAAGAGTGTCGTGCGTGTAAGCTCACTGGTGGAGCGATCCTGCGCCGAAAATGTCCGGGACTTAAGTCTATCACCGAAGCTGTGAGTTCTAGGTATATATAAGGTGTGTCAGGGTTTTAACCTTGGCCGTCTTACCTAGATCGGTAGGGGAGCGTTCTGTGGGAGTTGAAGCCATCCCGTGAGGGCTGGTGGATTCCACAGAAGAGAGAATGCCGGCATGAGTAGCTAACTAAGATGGGTGAGAATCCCATCCGCCGAAAGCCTCAGGTTTTCCCAGCTCTGTTCATCAACTGGGAGTTAGCCGGACCTAAGGCGAGGCCGAAAGGCGTAGTCGATGGATAAGCCGGTTAATAATCCGGCGCCACCGATCCGTAGTTGTTAACGCAAGCTGTTCTCCGGTGGTTTGTTCACCGGTAGACGGCAGCTAGCAACTAAAAAGCGGGCGACGCGGGTAAGCCGCGTCGGGGGACGAGTGGAAGCCCACCCGGCAAGGCCGAACCGCTTAAAAAAACCCGCAATTTGGATCGGTGTCCGTACTGCAGACCGACACAGGCAGGCTAAGGGATAAACCCTTAAGGCGAGCGAGACAACCCTCGTTAAGGAACTCGGCAAACTGACCCCGTAACTTCGGGATAAGGGGGTCTTTCCTCGGGGCAACCCGAAGAAAGGTTCAATTAAATTGGCTCGAGCGACTGTTTATTAAAAACACAGGTCTCTGCTAACTCGTAAGAGGATGTATAGGGGCTGACGCCTTCCCAGTGCCGGACCCTAAGAAGAGGGGTCGTAGGGTAGGATTGTTGGGGTGGAGAGCCCCAACGATTTCAACTGAGGGCTCCGAATCGAAACCCCGGTAAACGGAGGCCGTAAGGGAATGACGGCCCAAAGGTAGCGGAATTCCCGGCGGATAATTTCCGTCATGTCGAAAGGCATAACGACTCGAGCGCTGTCTCAACGAGGGACTCGGCGAAATTGGCTAAATCGGTGAATAGACCGGTTTCTCGCGGCGGGATGTAAACCCCCGGAAGCTTGACTGCAGCTTGATCTTGGGTGAACGCCCTAACCTGCCACCGTGAATCCGGTGGGGGGACAGGGTCAGGTGGACAGTTTGGCTGTTTCGGCCCCCTCCTAAAAAGTAACGGAGGGCTCCAAAGGTACCCTCAGCACGATCGGAAATCGTGCAGTGTGCATAAGGGCGTATGGGTGCCTGACTGCTTAGGCCGACAGGCCGCGCAGGGGCGAAAGCCGGGCCTAGTGACGCGGTGGTACCAAGTGGGTGGGCCACCGTTACATGGGATAAAAGTTCTCCGGGGAAATAGGGCCAATCACCCCCGAAAGATCACATCGACGGAGTGGCTTGGCACCTCGTAGTCGGCTCATCGCATCCTGGGGGTGTAGGAGCTCCCAAGGGTTGGACTTGCCGTCCATTAAAGCGGTATGTGAGCTGGAATAAGACCATTGTAAGATAGGTCGGATCAATATCTGCCGTGAGCGTTGGAAACTTGAGGGGAGCTGCCCTAAGTACGAAAGGAACAGGGTGGACGGGCCTCTGGTGTACCAGTTGCCCCGCCAGGGGCACCGCTGGGTAGCTATCGTTCGGAAGGGATAAGCGCTGAAAGCATCTAAGTGCGAAGCCCACCCCAAGATGAGGTTTCCCGTCGGTTTAAAAACCGACGAAGGTCCCAGGTAGACTACCTGGTTGATAGGCCGCAGGTGTAAAACCCGCGAGGGTTGCAGCCGAGCGGTACTAATGTGACCGATAAGCTTGATATTTTGTGACTCTACTCTATGCGCGCTATGCTCTATAAAAAAGACTGCTGCATATATGCAGCAGTCTTTTTTAATGCTTTAATTGTTCTATTTACTGCAACTTTTGGTGGTTGAGTAGGACCTTTGTTGGATTTCCAGCATATAATAAAGTTGCTATAAAGTGCTGTTTTAGATAGAATTGTGACAAGAGGTTGGAAGTTTTAATCCCGGTAGGCTTCCAGAAGTAAAGTAGCGGGGACATTTAAAGCTTGTAAGAATCGAATGGAGGTAACTGTGCGCTTTAACTTAAGCAAAAAGTCAATAATTACTATTATTGGGATAATAATTATTGCGGTTATTGCGGTAGTTGGCATACAAAGAGTACTCGCTTCACGCAACCCAGTGTTAAGTGAAGACCAGCTTAAGGCTGCTAATACGGCTATTAATGGTTGGAATATTAAGAACTTTGCCCGTCTTTCTGTAAACCAGGACAAAGTCCGCGAATTCAAACAGAAGTTAATGGAGTTCTACGATGCGGATTCCGGAGAGCTGGCCGAGCAGCAGCAGCTCATAGATGGTCTAATCGCCGCTGATAAATCCAAGGATACCGGCACGGGAGCGCTTGATACAAGTACCCCGATGCGACTTCTTGAATTCAGGCTATCCAGCGTTAAGCTTAAAAAGACCAGTTTTAGCGGCGATGGGGCCGACATAACGGCGGATCTCGAATACTATATCAAATACGACGCTCAGCATGAAAATTACAGTACATTTGGAAAGAACACCTATGAGTGGAAGCTCAAAAAGGTAAAAGATAAGTGGAAAATCATTCACGAGGACGTCATAAAAGGTGATGACGACCAGTCGTGATTGAAGAAAAGCCCGGTGCGCTATTGCCGAGCGGCTGATGTCTTGATTTTGATGTCGGTGGGCATCAACCGAACTGGTCGAATGATCGAGGACAGCTGTGCGGTACGTCGGATAGCCCCATAGTCTCCGGCTACGTGCGAAATTGCTTCTCATGCGGATCGCTGCTTGAGTTTCTGGATACCGAGGTAGACCTCTCCTGCTACTATTGCGGTGAGCAGCACAAATCAAATCTCTGGTGCCCGGAGGGACACTTTGTGTGCCCGACATGCTACCAGATACCGATCACAGAGTTTATCGAGTGGATTATTAAGACAACCAGATCCAAAGATCCCTTCGAGATAGCAATGATGATGATGGGCTTCCCGCAACTCCCCGATCGTTCGTGCGAACATGCCTGGATATTTGCCGCTGCGCTTCTTACGGCTATAAAGAACGAGGGCTCGGCAAAACTTACCGATGAGGATATCTTTAGCGCGCTCGAGACCGCCAAAGAGCGGGCGGTGACGCGGGCAACGCTGCAGACCGGTGTGTGCGGGATGGGTGCCGCCGTCGGTATTGCGTTTCATGCCGTTTTTAAAGCCATGCCTAACAGAACCGACCTGCAGGATGATATAACCATGAAGGTTGTGGCGGAGGCGATAGAATACCTTGCCGATAACTCGACGAATTGTAGATGCTGCAAGAATGTGGTGTGGACGATAATGGACCTTATCGTATCGCTGATACATGCAAGATTTGGCATCGAATTAGAAGGATCGGCGAGCGATATTATCTGCCACCAGGTCGGCGCCATGGTGAATTGCGACCCTCTAACGTGCCAGTTTAGCACAGCACTTGATATCAATAAGCTAAGTTTGTAGCTTAGCGTTTACTAAACTGCTTTTTACCCCGATAATTCTTTTAAGACATTCTTGTTTCTCGTTGGGCTAGAGTCCTATTATCCTGGAGCTATTTTGGAAAATTACGTATGCTACGAGGGCAAAAAACATAACGCGGAGTGCCGCAAACCCTGCCATGAATGCGCAAGCTACGGCATCGAACGTCGTAAGACCAATAGGCGCCGGAACGGTATCAGCTTAAAGCTATGGGAACGGCGGGAAGGTTTTGACAGAAGGCAGAACCACCTCAATACAAGAAGCCTTTACCACTGGATTTTTAGACGCGGCGCATCGCATTTAAGAAACAGTTACTACACGCTAGTCCTGCTTCTTATTGTGTTTAACCTGCTCAACCTAGCCGATTACTTTTTCACAGTCAAGGCCCTTTCCGCAGGGTTTATTGAAGGAAACCCGATTATGGATAAGCTCTTTAGCGTGGGGCCGGCCGCGGCGGTGATCTTTAAAGTAAGCCTCGCGGTTACTATTACGGCGATTGTCTGGGTCTTCAGAAAATACCGGGTTGTCCTCGAGGTCAGCATTCTCTTTATCCTGCTTTACATGTGCCTTATTGCCTACCATATCTACGGCGCAATCCGATACTACTAAACCCCAAAAAATTTGCCAGCGGTTTGTTGTTGTGCGATTATTTGCTTAGGCTGTGCTTATTGTACAGGATATTATGCTAAAGCTTAGCTTTAGAACTAGCGAAATACCTGGTAAGATACCAGGAGCTGGCGAGCGCCGTCGGAAATAATTAAAAGGTGATAATAATGGAAGAAGAATTGATACGGCGGGCGGTTAAGAAGAATAATATCATTGCGGTTGTCGGCGCATCCAATAATCCTGATAAATATGGATATAAGATATATGAAGATCTCAAAAGCGCCGGGTATAAGGTATATCCCGTCAATGCCCGGGAGCAGAAGGTCCAGGGGGATAAGGCGTATCCTACCATAAGCAGTCTTCCCGAGAAGCCGGATGTCGTCGATATCGTAACGCCGCCGCAGGTTACCGAGAATATCGTGAAGGAAGCACAAGAGCAGGGCATAGATATTGTCTGGATGCAACCCGGCGCCGAAAGCCAGGAAGCGATTACTTTCTGCAAACAGAGCGGCGTGAAGGAGATCCACAACTCCTGCATAATGGTCGCACGAAGAAACTTCTAGGTAAAGTTTGCCGTGCCGCAGCCGATACTACATATTGTAAGAATCTACCATAAAGATTATAGAGACTACGCAACAAACACATCTTTTTTCTACTCAATTCACCACAGCGTCACTAAACATTAAAAGCATGAAACACTGACAACTAAATAACGGTTTTAATGGCAATTTTTTATGGTTTTCTGCCAGAAAATGGTTTCAGGAGGCAGGTGAAACTATATAACGGCCAGCGACTGAGTGAAGGTTTTACTGAAGCGCAAGCTTCAAAGAAGGAGTTTTAATGCGAAAGCTGTTTTATGGGCTGATCTTAGTTGTCATGCTCAGTCAATTCCCACAAGTTTCGGCTCAGTTTCAAGAAGAAAAGCAAGGCATCGATGCAGCGTATGGGAAGGTAACTAAGGCAATTGATTTTGCTACCACCGCATATACCACCACCCGCAAAGATGTCGGGGTTATCCAGGACAGGTTAGATAGAACCAAGCAGGATATCGATAAGGGCGTGACGTATGCGCAAAAGGCAGGCACCGAAGCCTCTAAGTATAGCGGTGCGGTGAAGTCTTTAGTTGGCGAGGCTAAGGCGGTTACGCAAGCCTCAATGCAAAAAGTTACCGCGACCAAGCCGGTAGCGGGAACGAAGACCGTGACAGATGCAGCTTCCCAAAAATAAGCTGCGGAAAATAAAAAAGTCGGCAAAGGCCGGCTTTTTTATTTTGCTTTACTGTGATAGCCTACGGTCTAGTAGTTCTTTAATAGTCATAATGTTTGAGGTGTTTTTGTGTACGAACCCCGTTTTTACCGTAACCAAGTTCTGGCTAAGGACCTCTTCGCGTTTGAGGTAAAAGTTAACGAAACCGACCTTTTTATATGTGCAAACAATGACTTGACGGCTGCCGCGTATGAACTAGTGCGTTTGTATCGCGGACAGATCGAGGACTTTATCGCCAGGCACCCCATATTCTTGAAAACGTTCGTGCCCATAGAGATTCCCACGGATGCTCCCGATATCGTAAAGTCGATGGCCGATGCGGCGAAGCTTGCGGAAGTCGGCCCTATGGCCGCGGTTGCCGGGGCGATTGCGGAGTACGTCGGGTTGGGCCTTCTTGCGTATTCGGATGAAGTGATCGTTGAAAACGGTGGGGATATATTTATCAAAACAGGCATGGAGCGAAAGATCGGCATTTTCGCCGGAACATCGCCCTTAAGTAATAAGCTGGCGGTACGATTGCTGCCCGAAGATACTCCCCTTGGCGTTTGCACATCATCCGGTACGGTCGGTCATTCGGTGAGTTTTGGAAAATCCGACGCGGTTGTTATCCTCTCGAAGAATACCTCGTTAGCCGATGCCACTGCCACTAAAGTCGGCAATCTTATCCACTCTAAAAACGATATCAAGCAGGCTATTGAGGTTGCTCAAAACGTACCTGGGGTCGAAGGCGCGATTATTATTGTCGATGACGCGCTTGGCGGCTGGGGTAAGTTTGAGTTTATGCCTGCTTAACTGCCGATTACTACTACGGGTTGCTTTTTCAAAAGTACTTTACATTCGTGCTGGTTTACGCTGGCCTAATCCAGCAGGTAAGAATTATAATAGTATGAAGGTAAGCATATAAGTCTTAACCTAAGGCTTGGCTTTAGGATTCTGGGGTAAGACAGTATTAGTCGCAGTATTCTCACGGCAGTTACTAGTAGGAGGTGAGCCCCATGGATGAAATAAAGACCCCTGAAACGCGTAAGCCTCAAAGACGGCAGAGAACGAAGTGGAATTACAAACGGGTTGGAGTTGCTTTAGCGGCAGCACTTTTTCTTACCGTTACCGCAGCATATGGAGGGTATAGCCTCGCGCATCGCCTTGGCGGTCACTCTGATGTTAAGGAAAAGGCGGCAAAGAGGCCCGTAGTGGTTACGTCCTCAACCAGCAAGGTTTTTGGAACCACGACAACCACTGAACCGAATTATCTCACCTATACCGTTAAATCCGGCGATACCTTCTACAGTATCGCGGCCAAGCACAATACCACAGTACAGAAGATTAAGGATATTAACAACTTCTCTGGGGATGACAACAGCCTGCAGATAGGTATGCTGCTTAAAATCCCGACAAAAGTGCCGGTGGAACCGGAGGCAACACAAAAGAAAGACGGGCAGCAATCGAAGGAAAATAAGGCTTCGCCGATAAAGGTATCCGCGCAAGAGATCTCTCGAGGACCCAGAGATGCGAAGAAAGTGGCATTGACGTTTGATGCGGGTTCAACAAGCGAGCCAACGCGACAGATCATCAAGGCCCTTGAGGACGCCAACGTTAAGGCGACGTTCTTTTTGACGGGTAAGTGGGTTGAGGAGAACGAAGACCTTGCCAAGAAGATAGCCGACGATGGTAACCCGATAGGAAACCATACGTATTCGCACGCTGATTTGACCAAGACCTCGAACAACGGTATCGCTTATGAGCTGAGTAAAACCGAAGGCATTATCCAAAAAACGACCGGTGTGAGCACCAAGCCGCTGTTCAGGACACCCTATGGCGCACGTGATTCCAGGGTGTTGAGGGTTGCCATGAATGCCGGCTACCGCTCTATTTACTGGACGATTGACTCGCTTGACTGGAAACCGACGATGACGGCCGAGCAGGTGAAAAACAGGGTGCTCTCCGGGCTGGATAACGGCGCGATCATTTTGATGCATTGCGGGAGCAGCCAAACCGCGACAATACTTCCCGAACTGCTTAAACAGATTAAAGAGCGCGGCTATGAGATAGTTACCGTGCCGCAGCTTTTTGAGTAAGCAGGTGGTTTTTCTCCGCCTCTTTTTATGTGCCCGTTGCAGTATAATCGCTTTATTACTATCGCTTTGCTTAATGCTTATTGTCTGCGAGAATAGGTTAAAATTATCATGTGCGAGAATGATTTTTCGTAACGGCTTTTCGCTGCCGGCTAGCTTAAGATCGTGACTCTTAGCTTTATTGATTAATCGCTAGTCGCCGATCGCCGATCGCAATTTCCGGAGGGATTCTAATAAGTAAACTACAAGAGGCGAACAATCGCGCCGAGGAACTGAGAAGCTTAATATATTACCACGACCACCGCTATTATGTGCTGGATGCGCCCGAGATATCGGATGCCGAGTACGATGAACTGATGCGGGAGCTTATCGCCATCGAGACCGAACACCCGGAGCTTGTTACGCCCGATTCGCCGACGCAGCGGGTTGGCGGTGAGCCGTCTCAGGCGTTTAAACCGGTGCGGCACCGGGCCAGGATGATGAGTCTTGCAAACGCGTTCTCGTTTGAGGAGCTGGCTGCGTTTTTTAATCGGATTAGCGGGGAACTCGGGACCGACCAAATCGAGTTAGTCTGCGAGCTTAAGATCGATGGCGTCGCGGTGTCGCTGACCTATGAGCACGGGATGTATGTGAATGCTGCGACCAGGGGCGATGGTGAGGTCGGCGAGGACATAACCGCCAACGTTAAGACCATCCAATCGCTTCCCTTGCGCCTCTTTTTGGAAGCGCCGCCGGATGTGCTCGAGGTGCGCGGTGAAGCGTTTCTCTCCAAAGAGCAGTTTAAGCAGATTAACGAGGAGCGTGAGGAGCTTGGGATTCCCCTTTTCGCCAATCCCAGGAATGCGGCGGCGGGTTCGCTCAGGCAGCTTGATCCCAAGGTTTCGGCTAAAAGGAACCTTGATATGTTTGTGTATGCGCTTGGGTACGTTGAGGGCGTTGCGTTTACCGATCAGTGGGGACTGCTAAAGTATATGGAGGCCGCCGGTCTTAAGATAAACAAGCACATCAAGAAGGTCGGGTCGGTGCAGGAGGCGTATGAATTCTGTGAGTACTGGCAGGACAAGCGCCATTCGTTGCCGTTTGAGATAGATGGGGTCGTTATCAAGGTAAACTCGTTTGCCCGGCAGGAGAAACTCGGCGCTACAAGCAAGGCGCCACGCTGGGCTATCGCCTATAAATTCCCCGCGGAGCAAAAAACAACGGTTGTCTTAGATATCGAGCTTAACGTCGGGCGTACCGGGGCGTTAACGCCGACGGCCGTGCTCGAGCCGGTTGTTGTCGCCGGTTCTACGGTAGGCCGGGCGACTCTGCATAACGAGGACGAGATAAAGCGCAAGGATATACGGATCGGGGACACGGTTATCATCCAGAAAGCCGGGGATGTCATCCCGGAGGTCGTGGCGCCGATTGTAAGTAAGCGGACCGGTTCGGAGCGGGAGTTTGCGATGCCGCATGAGTGCCCCGTTTGCGGTGGCGAGGTCGTGCGACCCGCCGGCGAGGCGGTTGCGCGTTGCATTAATATAAACTGTCCGGCGGTTATCTTTGAGCACGTCATACACTTTGCCGGCAGGGCTGCGATGGATATCGACGGGCTTGGCGAGTCCGTCGCACACCAGCTTTTGGATAAGGGTATGATCAAGGACGTCGCCGATATCTATTACCTCACAAAAGAGCGGCTATTAGGTATCGAGCATTTTGCGGATAAAGCGGCGGAGAACCTGCAGGCTGCGATTGAGCACTCAAAGGAGCGACCGCTTGCGAGGTTGCTTTTTGCGCTCGGCATCAGGCATGTCGGCGCGCATGTCGCCGAGGTATTGGCGGAAACGTTTGGCTCGATCGACGCCCTATCGCGGGCATCGTTTGACGAGTTGGTTGCAACGCCCGAGGTCGGGCCCAAAATCGCCGAGAGCATCATCGAGTTCTTCGACGAGCAGAGAAACCGCGCAGTTCTTGAAAAACTCAAGAGCGCGGGCGTGAAGATGGAGCAGGAGGCGGCGACCGGTAAAGGTATCGCCCGGAATCTTAACGGGTTGACCTTCGTGTTTACCGGTGGATTGACGCAGTTTACGCGGGGTGAGGCGGAGGAGCTTGTGAAATCGATGGGAGGCAAGGCATCATCGAGTGTTAGTAAAAAGACCGATTACGTGGTGATCGGGGAAAATCCCGGAAGCAAATATGATAAGGCAAAGGCTCTGGGGGTAAAAATCATAACGGAAGACGAATTCAAGAGATTGGTCCAAGAGATTAGTTCAAGAGGTTAACTCAAGAGTTAATCAGTGGATGATAGTAGTGGTTAAGAGTAGTGGATGAAAAACTGATCGATGATCGATATCCAGAAGACCAACGAGCCCCGGAGGACCGGAGGGTCCCCTGGACGATTGGTGATGTGATCCTTGCACTGGTCTCGTTCCTTATACTTGTGACCCTCGGTACGGCTGTCATCAGCAGGGTGTTGGCCAACGAGCTGCCAAAAGTCGGGCAGATACTCGCGCTCTTCATAGGGTACGTCATCCTTTTCCTGCTAATCGGGTTTTTCGCGCTAAGGCGCGGCGCGAATTTGCAGATGCTGGGTTTCCGCCCGTTCAATTTCTTACGTGGCGCCGGCATGGTCGTCGCCTGGTTCTTTCTTGTTAAGCTCGCGAGCGCTATCTATACCCTGGTTGCCCAGAGACTCGGGATAAACCCCTCCGAAGAAGCGGTCAGGCGGCTCCCGGAGATATTCGGAAGGAGCACCGGCGGTTTTTTGTTGGCGGTGCTTGTCGTTGCCGTCGTCGCCCCGGTTGCCGAAGAGTTGTTTTTCAGGGGCTTTGTCTATCCCGCGTTCAGGCAGCGTTGGGGTGTAACCGCTGCGATTATTATAACGAGTGTGCTTTTCGCGCTGTTTCATTTTAGCCCGTCCGTGTTTATCCCTATTTTTATCATTGCCGTCGGCCTCGCCTACCTCTACCAGGTCACGGATTCTCTCGGCCCACCGATTATGTTACATGCTCTTAATAACTTTTTGTCAGTTGTAGTGATATACTATTCAAGTCTATAGTCTCTAAACGAGGGGGTCACATTAGTAATGGCTATCAGCGAAAAAGAAGTAAAGCATGTTGCGTGGTTGGCCAGGTTAGGCTTGACCGATGCCGAAGTCGAGAAATTCACCCGGCAGCTTGACGTTATTCTTGAGCATGCGGGTAAAATATCCTCCCTGGATTTAGCGCAGATTCCTCCGACATCGCACGCTATCCCGCTAAAAAATGTCTTGCGCGAGGATAGGGTGGGCACGTGTTTGACACCTGAGGATGCCCTATCAAACGCCCCGAAGACAGAAGATCAGGCGTTTGCAGTGCCAAGAATTGTATAGAATGGTGAATTGGTGAATGAGTGAATCGGAGAAATCTGGAGGATAAATGGAACTCTATCAAATGACAATCCACGAGCTGCATGAGAAGCTTGCGGCGAAAGAGATAAGCGCGAAAGAGCTTACGGAGAGCGTTTTTTCGCGTATAGATGATGTAGAAGACAAAGTGAAATCGTACCTGACCGTCACCAGGGAGAATGCGTTTGAGCAGGCGCATAAAATCGACGAGAAGATAGTAGCGGGCGAGGCGGTAGGTCCGCTTGCCGGCATTCCTACCGCGATTAAGGATGTTATGTGCACGCAGGGGACGCGCACGACATGCGGGTCGAAAATCCTGGACAACTTTATCCCGGCTTACACGTCGACCGCCGTACAGGGTTTGCTGGATGAGGGTATCGTCATGACCGGCAAGACCAATATGGACGAATTCGCCATGGGCTCGTCCACCGAGAACTCGGGGTTTTTTACCACTCGTAACCCGTGGGACCTTGAGAGGGTGCCCGGCGGCTCAAGCGGCGGCTCGGCTGCGGCGGTCGCGGCCGACGAGGCGATATTCTCGCTGGGGTCGGACACCGGCGGCTCGATCAGGCAACCGGCGGCGCTCTGCGGTATCGTCGGTTTGAAGCCGACCTACGGGCTGGTTTCGCGGTACGGGCTGGTTGCATTTGCGTCGTCGTTGGACCAGATAGGGCCGTTTACTAAGGATGTGACCGACTGCGCGATAGTTCTCAACCACCTGGTAGGGCATGATCCGATGGATTCGACATCGGTTATGATAGATACACCCGATTATACAAAATCCCTGGTGAACGACTTAAAAGGGGTAAAGATCGGCGTTCCGGCCGAGTTGATGGCCGAAGGAATCGATCCCAAGGTAAAGAAGGTAATCGAAGACGCGCTCGAGCTGATGGCGAAAAACGGCGCGACCGTTGCCGAGACTTCCCTCCCGAATATCGAGTACGCATTGTCGGCGTATTATATCATCGCTCCGGCTGAGGCGAGTTCAAACCTGGCGCGGTTTGACGGCGTACGCTACGGGTACCGTGCACCGGATGCGGAGGACTTGATGGACATGTATCTGCGCACGCGGGCCGAGGGCTTCGGCGATGAGGTAAAACGAAGGATCATGCTCGGAACGTATGCACTGAGCGCCGGTTATTATGAGGCGTATTACGGCCAGGCGCAGAAGGTGCGGACGCTCATCACGCGCGATTTTAATAAAGCATTTGAGGATTTTGACGTGCTGGTTTCGCCGACATCTCCCACAACGGCATTTAAGATCGGCGAGCGCGTTGACAACCCTCTTCAGATGTACCTTTCAGATATTTGTACCATTCCTGTTAACCTTGCGGGGTTGCCCGGGATGTCGTTGCCGTGCGGTACCGTCGACGGACTGCCCGTTGGGCTTCAGATTATGGGTAAGACCCTGGGTGAAGAGATGCTCCTGCGGGTCGCCTATAGTTTCGAGCAAAGCTTTGGCTGGAACGAACACCCCCCTCTATAAAGGATTGGTGAGCGATAAGAGAGCAACGCGAACGAGAATTAATAAACTCGCTAAGGAATTTAATTCCTTTTGGTTTAGATAATAGTCCGGCTGGGACGCTCGAACAATCATCCGGGGCGGCTGGGTCGGGAGACTTGATAAAAGGCGGAGGCGCTATGGAATACGAAAGTGTAATTGGCTTAGAGATACATGTCGAGCTTGATACTGAGAGCAAGATGTTTTGCGCGTGCAGCACGCGTTTCGGCGAGAGGCCGAATACCCAGACCTGCCCTGTTTGTCTGGGCATGCCCGGTTCGCTGCCGGTTGCAAACAAAAAAGCCATTGAGTATGTAATTCGCTCGGGGCTTGCGGTCGGCTGCGAGATTTCCCTTTACAGCCAATTCCACCGGAAGAATTATTTCTATCCCGATATGCCGAAGGATTATCAAATATCCCAATATGACAGGCCATTGTGCCTGGCCGGCTCTATCGACCTGGACATGGAGACATACGAAACGAGGCTCGGCATTACCAGGATTCACCTGGAAGAGGACACCGGAAAACTGATACACATAGGCGGCGCGGGCAGGATCGTCGGCGCTGAGTACAGCCTGGTCGACTTTAACAGGGCAGGGGTGCCGCTCATGGAGATCGTCTCCGAGCCGGATATGCGCACGCCCGAGGAGGCCAAAGCGTATGCCCGGAAGCTTCGCGCCATATTGATATCGATCGGCGTTTCCGATTGCAATATGGACAAGGGTTCGATGAGAGTTGACGCCAATATCTCGATCAGGCCTAAAGGGGCGACCGAGCTGGGTGTTAAGGCTGAGCTAAAAAACCTTAACTCGTTCCGGTCGCTGCAGAGGGCGCTTGCGTATGAGATCGAGCGTCAGAAAAAGGCGATTGCCGAGGGTGAGCCGATCATGCAGGAGACCCGGCACTGGGATGAGACCAAGGGCACGACGAGCACGCTGAGGACAAAGGAATACGCGCACGATTACCGCTACTTCCCCGACCCCGACCTCGTGCCGATGGAGTTTGACCCGACCTGGATAGAAGGTATTCGCGCGACGCTGCGCGAACTCCCCGATGAGCGCAAACAGCGGTTTATAACGCATTACGGGCTGCCCGCGCACGATGCCAGCTTGCTAACTGAAACCAAAGCGATGGGCGATTTCTTTGAGGAAACGGTTACGCTCTACAAGGGCGACCCAAAAGCGGTCAGCAATTGGATGCTGGGCGATATTTCGTATTATCTTAACACGGAAAACCTTGAGATCGACGAGACGGCGGTGACACCGAAACACCTGGCCGAGCTGCTTAAATTAATGGACAAGGGCACGATTTCCGGTAAGATCGCCAAGGAGATATTCCCGGAGATGTTCGATACCGGAAAGCTGCCGCAGATCATCGTAGAAGAAAAAGGCATGACCCAGATAAGCGACGAGTCCGAGATAGAAAAGATCATCGACATGGTTCTCGAGGAGAACGCCTCGGCGGTCCGGGAATACCACGAAGGAAAAGAAAGGGCGTTCGGCTTTCTTGTCGGGCAGGCCATGCGCCTGACTAAAGGCCGTGGAAACCCGCAGCTTATCAACCGGCTCTTACGCGAAAAGCTGCAAGGGTAAAGTATAGAGTTCCTTTTCTAACACTACTAAGAACACTAAGAACATAATAAAATGCGCTAACATGAAAAGCAATTGTCTTAAGATTATTCTGCAATCTTTCGTTCATAAGAAGGAATGCCGGCCAACAACTAGAATACCTAGCGATAGTAGTCGTATATCATGAAGAAATGTATAAAATGCAGGCTCGGGCGGTATATGGAAGATACAACTGCCTTATAGATGGTTGCAATTAAAGATGGTAGGCAAATGGCGGCGCGAAGAGCGGAAGGTAGCGTGAGATGCCGGGGTTATATGACCTTATAGATAATATGATTAAGTCGGCCCAACAAGCCGGTCAACAGGGTGGCCGGCAGGGCGGAGAAGGGGATAAAGGTGGTAATATGGCACAGTTAGGGCCTCGACCGACAAGACAATTTGCTGAGCCTACGGGTGTGCATGTTTCGCTTGGGGGAACGTTGCGGGCGGTTCTCGTGATAGTTCCGGCTATCATTGTAGGCGGAATCCTTTTTGCGATTTTTGGTGTTAATAGTCCCACTGCTATTGTTCTTGAACTGGTATTTGTCGTGCTTTTATATATTGTCGTCTCCGGTGTGCGCGTTGCCGCGCAGTGGGAGCGCGGTGTCGTGCTGCGGCTCGGGCGCTTTCAGGCGGTCAGGGGGCCGGGCGTTATCTATATCATACCGTTTTTGGATTATGTGCGGTTTGTCGACAACCGGGTTCTTGCACTCAACGTTCCCGGACAACGGGTTATAACCAGGGATAATGTGCCTGCGCAAATCGATGGTGTTATCTTCTTCTATGTTGCCGATGCTGAAAATGCGATAACGAAAGTGCAGGATTTCCGTTTTGCGATAGCCCAGTACGCACAGGCCTCGCTGAGGGACGTCGTGGGATCGCTCTCGCTGGATGATCTTTTAACCGAGCGTGAGCAAATCCAGCAACGAATCGGCGAGAGCGTCGAGGAGCATATCAAGAACTGGGGAATCCACATCGACTCGATCCGGCTGCTCGATATCGATATGCCCGAGGAACTTAAACGGATGATGTCTCGCCAGGCTTCGGCAGAGCGTGAGAAGCGGGCGACGATAACCAAAGCCGAAGGCGATAAACTTGCCGCCCTTAACTTGTCCGAAGCGGCAGCTACCATGGCTAAAAGCCCTGGGGCAATGCAGCTCAGGACGCTGCAGACGATTGATGGGCTGGGGCCAAGCGCCTCAAACACCGTGGTCCTTTTCCCGACTGAATTCAGCGATATTGCACAACAGCTAGGGCCGATATTTGGGAAGAAGGGGTAGCAACAGCCGGTGCCCCGCTAACGGGTATCCCACATAAAGATGCAAGAAAAGCGCTTGTCATAAAAAGCGGCGTTTGAAGCAAAATTCAAGGTTTTGCCTAGGCAATAGAAGTAAATTGCCCGGTAAATCGGCGATAATCCTTGCCTTAATCCTTATTTTTCCTCTAAAATAGTAATCTACGGTTGTGTAGCATTTTTTCCAATAATGTGTTCCGACGGTATTCCTATAAACGCGTTCCGAGAATATACTCTTCATGTGAAGATGTGATTTGGGGGTAGTAAGTTGACAAATCCAAAATTGGATAGCTTTGATCTACAAAACTCATATGTAGACATCGATCCATCAAAACTTAGAATCGACGACACCACGTTGCGTGACGGTGAGCAAACGGCGGGGGTTGTTTTTTCCAACCACGAAAAGATAAGGATTGCCCAGTTGCTTGACAAGGTAGGGGTGGCTCAAATTGAGGCCGGTGTCCCGGCAATGGGTGGGGACGAGAAGGCGGTAATCAGGGAAATAGCAAGTCTCGGCCTTCGAGCGAGCGTTCTGGGATGGAACAGGCCGGTTATTGCGGATATCCAGCACTCTGTCGATTGCGGCGTGGACGCCGTTGCGATTTCTATCGCTACATCTGATGTTCATATTCAGCATAAGTTAAAAAAGGATCGCCAGTGGGTTATCGACAGGATGATCGAAGGCGTCAAGTTCGCTAAGAGCCATAACCTCTACGTCTCGGTCAACGCCGAGGACGGTTCGCGCGCCGACTTTGGCTTTATGGTCGAGTTCGGCCTTGCGGCCAAAGAGGCGGGAGCCGACAGACTCCGCTTTTGCGACACGGTCGGTATACTCGACCCCTTCCAGACGTTTTCCGTGATTAAGGATTTCAAGAAAGCGGTTGGGCTAGAGATCGAGATGCATACGCATAACGATTTCGGCATGGCGACCGCCAATGCGCTTGCAGGTATCAAGGCGGGCGCTGCCTGGGTTAACACTACCGTGAACGGTCTTGGTGAGCGCGCCGGTAATGCGGCGCTTGAGGAAGTAATTATGGCCATGAAATACCTGGGCCATATTGATCTGGGCTTTAAGACCGAAATGTTCCGCGAGCTTTCCGAGTATGTTGCGATGGCTTCGGCGAGAACCATCCCGATCTGGAAAGCCATTGTGGGCACCAATGTCTTTGCACACGAGTCCGGTATCCACGCCGACGGCGTTATTAAGAATCCAAAAACATATGAGGTATTCTCGCCGGAAGAAGTCGGCCTCGAGCGGCAGCTTGTGATCGGCAAGCACTCGGGTTCGGCCTCCATTATCCAGAAATTCAAGGAGTTCGGCATCGAGATCGATAAGGAGTCGGCAACCGATATACTAGCCGATGTCAGGAGGGCATCGGTAGAGCTGAAGCGGTCGTTGTTCTCAAAAGAGCTTATGTATATTTATCAAGACTACCTGCGCAAAAGCGGAAAGGAGCACGTGCCTACCTGTGAGTAAGACGATTGTTGAGAAAATTCTAAGCGAGCACAGCGGAACCGATGCTTGCGCCGGAGATATAGTCGTAGCCGAAATCGACGCGGCGCTTGTCCAGGACGGTACCGGCCCCCTTGCAGTGCAGCACCTTCAGAAACTGGGGATGGAGCAGGCCGCAAAGCCGGAGCGCACCGTTCTTTTTATCGATCATGCGGCCCCAAGCCCGCGCAAAGAGCTTTCTAACGCTCACAAGATATTGCGCGACTTCGCGAAGAAGACGGGCGCCATCCTCTCGGATGTAAACGAGGGCGTATGTCACCAGCGCATGGTTGAGAATTATATGAATCCCGGCGAGGTTTTGATCGGCGCCGATTCGCACACCTGTACGGCGGGTGCGCTCGGCGCATTTGCAACTGGTATGGGATCGACCGATGTCGCGCTTGGGATCGCATCCGGTAAGACCTGGTTAAGGGTCCCCGAGACCTTTAAGGTTTATGTTACCGGCGAGTTTAAAAAGGGCGTATATCCCAAAGACCTCATGCTTCACTTTATTGGAATGATAGGCGCGGACGGCGCAACATATAAAGCACTTGAGTTTTGCGGCCCTACCATCGATGCGATGGAAATATCGGGCCGGTTTACCCTGGCCAATATGGCGGTCGAGGCCGGCGCGAAGGCGGGGCTTTTTAATTCCGATGAAACTACGAAAAAGTACCTTAAAGAGCGGGGACGCGGAGAGGCGTGGCGCCCGATCTCGGCCGATGAAGGCGCCAACTACGAGAGGGTTTACGAGATCGATGTTTCGGAACTCGAGCCGACGATATCCGCCCCGCATATGGTAGATAACACAAAAGTTATCAAAGACGTCGAAGGAATCAGGGTCGACCAGGTCTATATAGGTACCTGCACGAACGGGCGCATCGAAGACCTGCGTATTGCCGCACGGATTCTTGAAGGCAAAACCCGCAACCCGCATACCAGGCTTCTTGTTTGCCCGGCATCGAGGGATGTTTATCTCAAGGCGATCGAGGAGGGTCTTATCGCCAAGTTTATCGTGGCCGGCGCTACTATCGTTAACCCAGGCTGCGGCGCGTGTGTTGGTGTGCATGGCGGTATTCTCGGTGACGGCGAGGTCTGTCTTGCCACCCAGAACAGGAATTTCCGGGGCCGCATGGGAAATCCCGACGGCTTTATATATCTAAGTTCACCCGCTGTTGCGGCGGCAACGGCAATCGAGGGAGTCATCGCCGACCCTAGAAAGTACTTATAGGGTCCGCTAGATGTCATTCTGAAGGAGCAAATAGCAAATGGTAAACAGCGATTAGATGTCATTCTGAAGGAGCAAATAGCAAATGGTAAACAGCGATTAGATGTCATTCTGAAGGAGCAAAGCGACTGAAGAATCTTGGGTGCAGAAACCTTCTTCTTGGGGTGAAGGGTCTAAGCTTAGATAGAGCTAGAATGAAGACTTCTCAGCTAAGTAGATTAAAGCTTAGACGTACTCAGTGGCATAAGTCCGTGATTGCGATCTAGATTCTTCACTTTGTTCAGAATGACAGGTAAGTATTTGTTCAGAATGACAGGTAAGTATTTGTTCAGAATGACAGGTAAGTAATAAAGGAACTAGTAGGAGTAGTAATGCAAATCAAAGGTAAAGCGTTTAAATTTGGTGATAGCATAAGTACGGACCATATCGCTCCGGGAAGGCTGTTTCATCTAAGGACAAACCTGCCGGAGCTTGCCAAACACGTGCTGGAGGATGCCGACCCGGAGTTTGCAAGCAAGGTGCAGCCCGGCGATTTCGTGGTTGGCGGTAAGAATTTCGGCCTTGGCTCAAGCCGCGAGCACGCCCCGACCATTATAAAGCTGGCGGGGGTCGGAGCGGTGCTGGCCGAGTCGTTTGCACGTATCTTCTACCGCAACGCGATCAATATCGGCCTGCCGGTTCTCATCTGTGACACCAACCAAATTAATGCTGGAGACGAGCTTGAGGTTGATGTCAGTAAAGGCGAGATTAAGGATATTACCAAAGGTATTACGATTCAGGCCAAGCCGCTACCTGACGTCATGATTAAAATCCTCAACGACGGCGGGCTGCTTGAGCATTTCCGCAAACATGGCGGCTTCGCGCTTGACGCATAAATACTCATTTAAGCAATAGGTTACCCGTGAGGGGGCGGAGACAAGCTACGCCCCTACGATATAGCAAATTTACCTGTGGTGGCGGAGACAAGTTACGCCCCTACGATATAGCAAATTTACCTGTGGGGGCGGAGACAAGCTACGTCTCTACGGGTTGGGAGAAAGGTGGTTTTTAAGGTGCACACGATTACATTAATCCCCGGCGATGGAATAGGACCGGAAATCTCTGAGGCGATGCGCCGGGTCGTTGAGTCGACGGGCGTAAAAATCGATTGGGACGTGCAGGAGGCCGGTGCCGATGCAATGGAAAAGTACGGCACCCCCCTTCCCGAACAGGTGCTTGATTCGATTCGTAAAAACAAAATCGCGATAAAAGGCCCGGTCACAACACCGATCGGCAGCGGTTTTAGAAGCGTCAATGTTGCCCTGCGCAAGGAGCTTGATCTCTATGTCAACCTGCGCCCCTGTTACAGCTTAAAGGGGGTTAAAAGCCGCTACGAGGATATCGACCTGGTTATCGTTCGCGAGAACACCGAGGACCTTTATGCGGGCATCGAGTTCGAGGAAGGCAGCAAAGAAGCAAAAGAGCTTATCGATTTTCTTAAAGCACGCGGAGCCAAAATTCGCTTTGAGGACGCGGGCATCAGCATAAAACCCATTTCGATTACCGGTTCGGAGCGGATCGTGCGGTTCGCCTACGAGTATGCACGTCGTGAAGGGCGCAAGAAAGTCACGGCGGTACATAAAGCCAACATCATGAAGCACTCCGACGGGCTTTTCTTGAGAGTTGCAAACGAAGTCGGCGCGAAGTATCCGGACATCGAAACCGAAGATCGCATCGTCGACAACATGTGCATGCAACTCGTGCAAAAACCCGAGCTTTACGATGTCTTAGTCTGCCCCAACCTCTACGGGGATATCTTAAGCGATCTGTGCTCCGGGCTTATCGGCGGCCTCGGGATGGCTCCCAGTGCAAATATCGGTGAGGAGCATGCGGTATTTGAGTCGGTCCATGGCAGCGCTCCCAAGTACGCCGGGCAGAACAAGGTCAACCCAAGCGCACTTATTTTATCAAGCGTTTTGATGTTGCACCATATCGGCGAGCGCGAAGCGGCGGATAAGGTATTTACCGCGACGCGCGATGTTGTTGCCGAGGGCAAGCATGTTACGTATGACCTAGGGGGCACCGCCGGCACCTCCCAGATGGCGGATGCTATTCTTAATAAGATTTTGTCGTAAATGCTGCAAGAGTTTATATCGGTGTCGTCAGTCGTCTTGACACCCGAGCATGCGTTCTGTATAATCTCATCTAATATTCTCCATTTAGAGACAAGTAGAGCCAAACAAAGAGATATACAAGGAAAGAGGCAATGAAGGGGAGTAGTAGACTTTCTTACTATGTGAGCGAGCCGGGGGTGGTGCGAAGCCCGGTATAGGATGTAAGTCGAACGTCACCCCGGAGCCGGCCTTCTGAACAGCGATTTCGCTTAGTAGTTTGGTCCGTCAAGCCCACGTTACGGGCACAAGAGTGGCTGTCGATTGGTTATCGGCTGCCGAATTTGGGTGGTACCGCGTGAGAAGTCCTCTCGTCCCATTGGGGTTGAGGGGCTTTTTTAATTGCGAATTACGAATTAGCGAAGAGTGTGGGCTCTAGTAGGCAGCAGGGAGTATGCAGTAGGCAGGTTAAGAACCAGGGTATGGTAGATGTCATTCTGAACGAAGCGTAAGCGAAGTGAAGAATCTCGAAGGCACTCACAAGGATTGTCATTACTCAGCGTCTAGGTTAAGTTTCAGCTTTCTCTAGAAGAAGGTTTTCATTCACAATTCGACATTCGCAATTCTCAAGGAGGAAACATGGCACAAACAAGAGCATACAGAAGTGATGAAGTTAAAAAAGGGATAGTGAGGGCGCCGCATAGGTCGCTCTTAAAAGCGATCGGTTTGACCGACGAGGAGATGCGGCGCCCGTTTATCGGCGTTGCGAACTCGGCGAACGATATTATCCCGGGGCATATTCACCTGGATAAAATAGCGGAGGCCGTTAAGGCCGGTATTCGGCTGGCGGGCGGCACGCCGTTTGAGTTTTCGACAATCGGCGTCTGCGACGGCATTGCGATGAACCATGCGGGGATGAAGTACTCGCTGCCGAGCCGCGAGATCATTGCCGATTCGGTCGAGCTGATCGTCGAGGCCCACCGTTTTGACGCGCTTGTTCTTATCCCGAGCTGCGACAAAGTCACGCCGGGCATGCTGATGGCGGCGGCGCGTATGAACATCCCGACGGTTGCTGTAAGCGGCGGTCCGATGCTTGCCGGAAAATATAGGGGTAAAGATATCGATCTTATCAGCGTCTTTGAGGCGGTCGGCTCTGTTGGAGCGGGCACGATGACCGAGGACGAGCTTAACGAGTTTGAGAGTCGCGCTTGTCCCACCTGCGGCTCGTGCGCCGGTTTGTTTACCGCAAACACGATGAACTGCCTGACCGAGGCCATCGGCATGGGGCTACCCGGCAACGGGACGATTCCGGCACCGTACTCCGAAAGGATTCGTCTTGCAAAGCTTGCCGGCATGGCCGTTATGGATTTGCTGGCGAACGATATAACGCCGGACAAGATTCTCACCAACGAGGCGTTTAGAAACGCTCTTGCGGTGGATATGGCGCTCGGCGGCTCAACGAACACCATGCTTCACCTTGCGGCGATAGCCCATGAGGCCGGTCTTGAGTTCGACCTCAATATGGTCGACAAAATAAGCCTGAGCACACCGGACCTGTGCAAGATAAGCCCGGCGGGGCACCATCATATCGAAGACCTTTACAGCGCCGGCGGCATAATGGCCGTTATGGCCGAGCTTAACAAGGGCGGCTACTTGAATACGACTGTTATGACATCCACAGGAAAGACGCTCGCCGAGAACCTGCAAGGGATAGAGGTTCTGGATAACGATGTTATCCGTCCGTTGGATAATCCCTATTCGAAGACCGGCGGCCTGGCGATCCTGTTTGGCAATCTTGCGCCGGATGGCGCCGTGGTAAAGCAAGCGGCGGTCAAGGAAAGCATGCTTAAGCATTCCGGCCCGGCCAGGGTGTTTAATGGCGAGCCCGAGGCGACCGAGGCAATCCTTGGCGGCAAAATAGCGGCCGGCGATGTTATCGTCATCCGGTACGAAGGTCCAAAGGGCGGCCCCGGCATGCGCGAGATGCTTACCCCGACTTCGGCCCTGGCCGGTATGGGATTGGATGATAAAGTGGCCCTCATTACCGACGGGCGTTTCTCGGGGGGCACGAGGGGTGCGGCTATCGGACACGTCTCACCCGAAGCCCAGGAAGCGGGCCCGATAGCGGCGATTAAAGAGGGCGACACTATTAAGATAGATATACCGGGGAGGAAACTAAACGTTATACTCTCCGATGATGAAATAAAATCGAGGCTTGCGGGCTGGCAAGCCCCGGAGCTTAAAGTTAAGAAGGGCTACCTCGCGCGCTATGCCAGGATGGTCTCATCCGCAGCGCGAGGCGCAATTATAGAATAAAACCAGGAGGTGATGTGAATGCGCATTACAGGAGCAGAAGCATTAATTAAAAGTTTGGAGATGGAGGGCGTAGACGTACTCTTCGGCTATCCCGGCGGGGTGGTCTTGCCCATTTACGATGCGCTTTTTGATTGCAAGACGATTCGTCACGTTCTGGTGAGACACGAGCAGTGCGCCGGGCACGCGGCGGATGCCTATGCAAGGGCGACGGGAAAGGTGGGTGTCTGCCTCGTAACATCCGGGCCGGGTGCGACCAACCTGGTTACGGGATTGGCGAATGCCTGGATGGATTCAACCCCGATGGTAGCGATCACGGGACAGGTGGCGACCAATGTACTTGGAACCGATGCGTTTCAGGAAGCGGATATTACCGGCATCACATTGCCGATAACAAAGCATAGTTATCTGGTGAAAGACGTTAGTCAATTGCCGACGATTATCCGCGAGGCGTTCCAGCTTGCTAAATCAGGCAGGCCGGGACCGGTTCTTATCGATATGCCGGTAGATATGTCAAAAGCTGAAATTGATTTCAAATATCCAGAAGATTTGACAATCCCCGGTTATAAACCAACCTATAAGGGCCATGCCAAGCAGATTAAAGAGGCGGCGAAACTTCTTGCCGGGGCGCATAAGCCGATCATTTACGCCGGCGGCGGTATCACGCACTCCGAAGCGTGGGATGAGTTGCGCAAGCTCGCCGAGACGGTTCAAATCCCGGTGACGACTACGCTGATGGGCAAGGGTGTTTTTCCGGACGACCATGATTTATCCTTGAGGATGCTCGGTATGCACGGTACGCGCTACGCTAACTATGCGATCATGGACAGTGACGTTATCCTTGCGATCGGTGTACGGTTCGATGACCGCGTAACCGGCAAGGTCTCAACCTTTGCGCCGCACGCCACCATCATCCATGTGGATATCGACCCGGCGGAGATAAGCAAGAACGTTCGCGTCGACGTTCCGATAGTCGGCGACGCGAAAACCGTTTTAAAAGACCTGGTGACCGCTGTTCAAAAGATCGAGCAGCCGCATGGGGATAAAACGAAGTGGCACGAGCTGATCGCCAGGTGGAAAGAGGCCTACCCGCTTCACTACCACCAGAACGGGGTTATTCGTCCCGAGTACGTTGTGGATACGATCAACAAGGTCACGAAAGGCCGCGAGACGATCATCACCACGGGTGTCGGCCAGAACCAGATGTGGGCCGCGCAGTTCTATAGCGCAAACACGCCGCGCGGCTTTATCACAAGCGGTGGATTGGGGACGATGGGCTTTGGTCTGCCCGCAGCGGTCGGCGCTCAGGTCGGCAAACCGGATTCGGTTGTTATAGATATCGACGGCGACGGCAGCATCCAGATGGTTTCCCAGGAACTTGCAACGGTTGCCGCCAATAAGTTGCCCATAATCATTGCGATTCTTAATAATCGCTTCCTGGGGATGGTTCGCCAGTGGCAGGAGCTGTTCTATGACCACAGGTATTCATCGGTCGATCTTGATGTCGGTACGCCGGACTTTGTAAAGTTGGCCGAGGCGTACGGTATTAAGGGTGTCCGTGTCGAGAAGATAGAGGACGTCGAGCCGACGCTTAAAGAAGCGATCGAGGCCCGCAAGCCGATTCTGATCGACTTTATGGTCGCTCGTGAAGAGAACGTATACCCGATGGTTGCACCCGGTGCATCCATCGATGAAATGTTGGGTGGAATTCCTGGCGCATCTTTAAGCCAGATGATAGATGAGGAGGTCGAGAAGCGTGAAACACATCCTGTCAGTACTCGTTCAAAATAAACCGGGTGTCCTGGCCCGAGTTTCCGGCCTCTTTAGCCGACGGGGCTTTAATATCGATAGCCTCGCGGTCGGGCCGACCGAGAACCCGGAGGTTTCCCGCATGACGATCGTGGTCGATGCGGATGATGTTAAACTCGAACAGATAACGAAGCAGCTCTACAAGCTGGTGAATATTCTCAAGATAAGCGATCTTGACCCGAGGGACTCGGTCGAGCGCGAACTTGTGCTCATCAAGGTCAACGCACCACCGAATATACGCGGTGAGGTGCTGGAAACGGCTAATATTTTCAGGGCCAATATCGTCGACGTGAGCAAATCGACGCTGACCATCGAGATTACCGGAACGGCTACCAAAATCCAGGCCCTCGAGGATCTCCTCAGGCCATACGGCATAAAAGAGCTGGTCAGAACCGGTAAAATAGCGCTGGCGCGAGGGAAGCTAGCCGAAGCATAGAGGATCAGATCCCAGGGACTTATTGTTCTGAGTATATTTATTGTCATTCTGAACAAAGTGAAGAATCTAGATCGCAATCACGGACTTATGCCACTGAGTACGTCTAAGCTTTAATCTACTTAGCTGAGAAGTCTTTATTCTAGCTCTATCTAAGCTTAGACCCTTCACCCTAAAAAGAAGGTTTCTGCACCCAAGATTCTTCAGTCGCTTTGCTCCTTCAGAATGACAGAAAGCGTACTTTTGCTCTAGGTCAACACCCTGGCCCTTGGTCCCCGGACCCTGCCTCAGCGAGCGAAGTGAGCTTGCTGTCCCATCAAGCAGGGATTTGTGTTATAATTTAAAGGTTAATCTATACAAGTATACGGAGGATGATATGGCAAAAGTTTATTATGATCAGGATGCTGATCTTGGAATACTCAAAGGGAAGAAGGTTGCCGTTATCGGGTTTGGAAGCCAGGGCCATGCGCATGCGCTTAACCTGCATGAGAGCGGCGTCGATGTTATCGTTGGCCTGCGTGAAGGCAGTAAGTCCTGGGAGAAGGCCGTAAGCCGCGGTCTCACCGTGATGCCCGTAGATAAAGCGGCCGAGGCGGCCGATCTGATCATGATCCTGGCTCCCGACGAGACCCAGGGCAAACTCTATAAGAAACAGATTAAACCGCATCTTGCGCCCGGTAAGACGTTGGCTTTTGCCCACGGGTTTAATATCCACTTTCATCAAATCGAGCCGCCGACGGATGTCGACGTAATTATGATCGCCCCAAAGGGTCCGGGTCATGTCGTCCGTCGTACTTACGAGGAAGGCCAGGGCGTTCCTGCACTTATCGCCATCTACCAGGATGCGAGCGGGAAAGCAAAAGATATCGCCCTCGCGTATGCGAGAGGTATCGGCGGCACCCGCGCGGGCGTTCTTGAGACTACCTTCAAAGAAGAGACCGAGACCGATCTCTTCGGCGAGCAGGCCGTTCTCTGCGGCGGTACCAGCGAACTCATCCGCGCCGGGTTTGATACCCTGGTCGAGGCCGGGTATCAGCCGGAGATTGCATACTTCGAGTGTCTGCACGAACTCAAACTCATCGTCGATCTTATTAACGAGCAGGGCATCTCGGGCATGCGCTACTCGATCAGCAACACCGCCGAGTACGGCGATATCACAGTCGGCAAGCGCATTATCACCGATGAAACACGCGCCGAGATGAAGCGCGTACTTGATGATATCCAGTCGGGCCGTTTTGCCCGTGAGTGGATGCTTGAGAACAAGGCCAACCAGCCGGTTCTAAAAGCGATGAGAGAGAAAGAATCCGGCCATTTAATCGAGAGGGTGGGCAAAGAACTCCGCTCGATGATGTCCTGGATCAAGCAAAAAGAACTATTGTAAAAGCAGAAGCCAGGAGTCAGGAGCCAGAATCCAGAAGGATTTCGAATTAGTGAAAGTCTGGAGAGTGGGTTCTTGCCTTTATTCTGAATTCTGAATTCTGGCTCCTGGATTCTTTTTTTGGAGGTTTGTTCATGCGTAAAGAATACATGATGACGCCAGGGCCCACACCGGTTCCGGCAGAAATCTTATTGTCACAAGCACGGCCGATGTTCCATCACCGGACGCCGCAGTTCTCAGAGCTTCTCGCCGACATAGAAGATGGTCTGAAGTACATCTTTGAGACGAAGAACGACGTGCTGTTCTTTGCATCGTCGGGTACCGGCGTTATGGAGTCTTCGGTTATAAATCTTTTATCCGCAGGGGATAAGGTTATCTGCTGCTCAAACGGTAAATTCGGCGAAAGGCTCATCAAACTTAACGAGGCTTACGGCATGAATGTCGTCAAACTTGAGTATCCCTGGGATCGGGTTGTAAATCCCGAGGATATCAAGCGCGAACTTGATAACAACCCGGATACCAAAGCGGTCTACGTCGTCCAGAGCGAGACGTCGACCGGCATCTTAAACGACGTAAAGGCAATCGGTGCGATAGTTAAGAATTACGATGCGGTGTTTGTCGTCGACTCGATTACCGGCATCGGTGCGGTCGAGTGCAAGACCGACGAGTGGAATCTGGATGTCGTTATGACCGGCTCACAGAAGGGCCTCATGATGCCACCGGGTCTTGCCGCCGTATCGGTTAGCGATAAGGCATGGGCGGCGTCCGAGAAATCAACCCTGCCGAAGTTCTACTTTAGCTGGAAGAAGGCCGCGGACTCGCTGCATAAGCCTGCGCCGACAACGCCGTTCACCCCGGCCATATCGCTTATCGTCGGCCTTGGCGAGGCGATTAGATTGATGCGTCGGGAGGGGCTTGAGAACATCGCCAAGCGCCATGCGATTCTGGCGGAAGCTGCAAGAACGGGTGCCGAGGCGATGGGTCTTAAGCTGTTCGCCCCGGCAAACGGTAGGGGCAGCGCGGTAACCCCCGTCTGGGTTCCCGAAGGGGTAGACGGCGGTAAGCTGGTTAAGCTTCTTAAGGATGAGTACGGTATAACGGTTGCCGGAGGTCAGGATCACCTGAAGGGCAAGATATTCAGGATAGGACATCTGGGATATTTTGACAGATTTGATATTTTGACTACGCTCGCAGGTATAGAGATGGTTCTCGCCGAGCTGGGCCACCCGGTCACATTAGGGATGGGTATTCAGGCGGCCGAGCGAGTGTTTATGGATAACCCTTTCTAGAAAGTTGACAGCACTCAGCACTCAGCTGTCAGCTAGAGTAGTAGAGCTAGAGTAGTAGGGCTAGAGCTAGAGCTAGAGTAGTAGGGCTAGAGCTAGAGCTAGAGTAGTAGGGCTAGAGTGTGGGTTTAAAGAAGAGTATCTGCTGGGATGTCATTCTGAAGGAGCAAAGCGACTGAAGAATCTCGGGTGCAGAAACCTTGTTTGAAGTAAAAGGGTTTAGGCTTAGATAACCAGAGTGAGATAGATGGTTTATAAATGCTTGATAGCTGCTTCTTACTAAGGTGAATCTAAGCTTAGACCAGCTCAGTGGCAGAGATATGTGGGTGCGATCAAGATTCTTCGCTATCGCTTAGAATGACAGGTAGCGAAGAGTTTGTGATATATAAGTATTGTTGGAGGTGAACCACGATTAAGGTTCTTGTTAAGGAGAAAATTGCGCAAGCCGGTATCGATAAGCTCAAGGCGGCCGGGTTCAAGGTTGATGTGAAGATCGGCATGTCGGCCGATGAGCTGCTTGATGCGATCGGTGAATACGATGCCCTGATAGTGAGAAGCGCGACGCAGGTCACCGGCGAGGTTATTAACCGCGCCGATAACTTAAAGGTCGTCGGTAGGGCCGGAATCGGTGTCGACAACGTTAACCTGGAGGCGGCGACAAAGCGGGGTATTATCGTAGCAAATGCCCCCCAAAGCAATATCGTTTCCGCAGCGGAGCATACGGTCGCGCTTATGCTTGCTTGTGCACGAAATATCGCCCAGGCAAGCGCTTCCGTAAAGGCCGGAAAATGGGAGAGAAGCAAGTTCCAGGGTGTTGAGGTATACGAGAAAGTCCTCGGCATCATCGGCCTCGGACGTATCGGCACACTTGTGGCCCAGAGGGCCATCGGCCTCGGCATGAAAGTCACGGGCTACGACCCGTACGTCTCTAAAGAGAGGTTCGCCCAGCTTGGAATCGGGCGCGCCGCTACAATCGAGGATGTTCTAAAAGTTGCAGATTTCTTAACGGTTCACCTTCCAAAAACCAAAGAAACGATAGGAATGTTCGGCGATAGAGAGTTTGCCATAATGAAGGACGGCGTTAGGCTCGTCAATACAGCCCGCGGCGGCATCTACCAGATCGATCCCCTTGTGGGCGCACTTAAAAGCGGCAAAGTTGCAGCCGTAGGTATAGATGTGTTCGATGCGGAGCCGCCGGTCGGCAACCCGCTTCTTGAGTTTGAGCAGACCGTCTGCACACCGCATTTGGGCGCATCGACGGTCGAGGCCCAGGACAGGGCGGGCACGCAGATTGCCGATCAAGTAATAGCCGGTTTAAAGGGCGAGTTTGTAAGCAATGCGGTCAACATCCCGCTTATATCGGTCGAGGCGATGGAGGCCGTAAAGCCGTTCCTGTCGCTTGCCGAGAAGCTCGGAAAGCTCTTTAACAAGCTGGCGGAGGAAGGAATCCACTCGCTCGATATCGAGTATGTGGGCCCTATCTCAAAATACGATACCAAGCTTCTGACGATCGCCGTTCTCAAAGGGGTCTTTGATGGAGTCGTTGAGGAGCAGGTTAATTATGTAAACGCCCCGATATTCGCCGAGGAGCGCGGCATCGAGGTTAACGAAAGCAAGAAGCAGTCATCGCAGGATTACCTTAATGTGATCCGTGTAAGGGGTCGCGATGGCGGTAACGATGTGATGGTTGCCGGAACGCTCGTCGGCAAGAAGAACCAGGATCGGTTCGTCAACATTTACGAGTTCGACATCGATATGGTTCCGTCCAAGTACATGGCATTCTTCAGGTACGAGGACACCCCCGGCATGATCGGGAAAGTCGGTACGATTCTTGGAAAATATAATATAAACATTGCGAACATGCAGGTAGGGCGCAGGAAAATCGGCGGCGAAGCCCTAATGGGTCTTAATGTCGACATACCGATTCCTGATAATGTCATTGAGGAAATAAAAAGCTCCGCGGGCATCGCGTTTGCGAAGTTTATGGTTTTGTAGCTGTCAGCGAGAGCAGTGGGTCATAGAAAGCTATCAGCTAGAGCGGTGGGTCGAGATGCGGGTTTAGAGCAGTGGGTCATAGAAAGCTGTTAGCTATCAGCTATCAGCTAGAGCAGTGGGTCGTAGAAAGCTGTCAGCTATAAGCTAGAGCAGTGGGTCGAGAGAGTGGGTTTAAAGTAGGCAGAAAGCAGTGCGTGGGTTAAGGGTATGGGTTGCAAAAAAGAGCATTCCCCATGGATGTCATTCTGAACGAAGTGAAGAATCTTGAGCGCAGAGACCTTGACTAGCGGTAGATGGGTCTAAGCTTAGATAACTATATTAGAGAAGAAGGTTTAGCTGACAGCTATAATAGCTGATCGCTGACAGCTATTATAGGAATTGCTGATGCAGCCACAAAAAGGCTGCATTATGGTAAGGTATAATAATTGTTGATCGTTATTGGATCTCTAAAATTAATGTGAGGTGGTTCCCGGTGGGGCTTTAGACATGAATCAGATATATTTGTTTGACACAACATTACGAGACGGTGAGCAATCGCCCGGCATATCTTTAAGTACCAGGGAGAAGCTTGAGATAGCCGATCAACTGGCTAAACTCGGCATCGATGTTATAGAGGCCGGGTTTCCGATAACCTCTCAAGGCGATTTTGAGGCGGTACGCACTATTGCCGAGAAGGTGCGCGAGCCCATCATCGCCGCGCTTGCCAGGGCGGTTGATGCAGATATAGATAGGGCGGCCGAGGCCATAAAGAAGGCCGAGCGCCCGCGCATCCATACCTTTATCATGTCCTCGGATATGCAGATACAGAACCAGCTTCGAAAAACCAGAGAAGAAGTTCTGCGGATGGCGATTGATTCTGTAAAAAGGGCGAAGTCTTACGTTAACGACGTGGAGTTTTCGCCGATGGATGCGACCCGCTCAGATTTTGGGTTCCTTTGCAAGCTCGTGGAGGCGGCAATAGAAAACGGTGCGACTGTTGTTAATATCCCGGATACGGTGGGATATGCGACCCCCGACGAGTTCGGCAAGTTGATCGCCGATCTCTTTAAGGCCGTGCCCGCGATGAACGATGTCATCGTTAGCGTCCACTGTCATAACGATCTCGGGATGTCCACGGCAAATGCGCTGGCCGCAGTCTTAAACGGCGCCACGCAGGTCGAGGGCACGATTAACGGTTTAGGGGAACGCGCCGGTAACACAGCGCTTGAAGAAATAGCGATGATACTTGATACCAGACGCAAAACGTTTGGAAAATATACGAACATCAAGACGGAAGAGATCAGCAAAACCAGCCGCCTGGTAAGCAGTCTAACCGGCTATCAGGTGCAATTTAATAAAGCGATCGTAGGGCGTAACGCGTTTGCGCACTCGTCCGGTATTCACCAGGACGGTGTGCTTAAAGAGCGCTCCACCTTTGAGATCATAGATCCGAGACGGGTTGGAATCAGCGAGAGCTCGCTTGTCCTGGGTAAGACCTCGGGCAGGCATGCGTTTAGAAAACACCTGGAAACTTTGGGCTACCAGCTACCCGATGAGGAGCTTGAGGCCGCATTCGGCCGGTTTAAAGACCTGGCCGATAAGAAATCCGAAATCACGGATATGGATATCGAGGCCATTCTCGCCGACGAGGTTAGAACTGCCTCAGAGGTCTACGCGCTGGAGTATATCCATGTCTGCAGCGGCAGCGATACCACTCCCACAGCTACGGTTCGGCTTCGTAAGAATGGTGAGGTGATCGAAAAAACTTCATCCGGTGACGGCCAAGTAGATGCCGTCTGCAACGCCATAATCTGGGCGACCGGCGTGAAGGGCAACCTTATCAGCTATAACGTAAATTCGATTACCGGCGGCCTTGATGCGCAGGGTGACGTTACCATCCAGCTCGAGATTAAGGGCAAGCCCGTTATGGGCAGGGGCGTCAGCACCGACATTATCGAGGCCAGCGCCAAAGCCTACCTCAATGCGATTAACAAAGCTTTATGTAGCTAAGAACTAGGTAGATGTCATTCTGAACGAAGCGTAAGCGAAGTGAAGAATCTAGGGGGCGGAAACCTTTCGTTTGAGATAGAAGGGTCTAAGCTTAGACGGCGGTAAGTGGCAGAGAATGAGAAGTACCCGCTAGATTCTTCGGCTAAAGCCTCAGAATGACAACAATAAATGGTTGGGTTTTAGCTGATAACTGAAGGCTGACTGCTGATAGTTAAAAAGCGGATTCAGAAGTAGTTCAGAAATAAAAGTATCCGGTCGATAATAGACCGTTAATAAGTAAGCAAACGAAACGGAGTAATTCATATGGGAATGACGATAACCGAGAAAATTCTTGCAGCCCATGCGGGCAAAGACAGCGTGAATCCGGGGGACTTGATCAATGTAGAGCTGGACCTCGTCCTCGGTAACGATATAACCGCACCGATTGCGATTAAAGAATTCAAAGAAATCGGCGTCAAAGAGGTATTTGACAAGGAGAAAGTGGTGCTTGTCCCCGACCATTTTGCGCCGAATAAAGATATCGACTCGGCCGAGCAGTGCAAGATGCTGCGTAAATTCGCTTTAGCGCAGGATATCACCAACTACTTTGAAGTGGGAAGGATGGGTATCGAGCACGCGCTCCTGCCCGAGCAGGGGTTGGTGCTGCCCGGAGACGCGGTAATCGGCGCCGACTCGCATACGTGCACGTACGGTGGTCTTGGCGCGTTTTCGACGGGTATGGGGTCGACAGACCTTGCCGCCGCAATGGCGACGGGGGAGACGTGGCTTAAAGTCCCATCATCCATAAAATTTGTTTTCAAAGGCCCGCTTAATCCATGGATTACCGGCAAAGACCTCATTCTTTACACGATCGGCCAGATAGGTGTAGACGGGGCACTGTACCAGGCCATGGAGTTTACCGGCGAGGCCATCTCGGCGCTCTCCGTAGATAGCAGGCTCTCGATGTGCAACATGGCGATCGAAGCGGGAGGAAAATCCGGCATCATCGCCCCCGATCAGAAGACTATCGATTACGTCGAGGGTCGCGCAAATCGCCCGTATACCGTCTATAAAAGCGACGAGGATGCAGAATACGCTCAGGTTTACGAATGGGATGTTTCAAACATCGAATCCCAGGTCGCATTCCCGCACTTGCCGTCGAATACGCGCGGCATAAGCGAAGTCGGCGATATTGCAATCGACCAGGTGGTTATCGGCTCCTGCACGAACGGCAGGATGGAGGATTTGAGAATTGCGGCCCAGATATTTAAAGGCCACACGGTGGATAAGAAGGTGCGTTGCATCATTATCCCCGGCACGCAGGATATCTATCGCCAGGCCATGAGGGAAGGCCTGATCGACATATTTATCGAGGCCAAAGCGGCGGTAAGCACGCCGACGTGCGGCCCGTGCCTCGGCGGGCATATGGGAGTCCTCGCCAAGGGCGAGCGCGCGCTTGCGACCACGAACCGCAACTTTGTCGGTCGCATGGGCCATCCCGAAAGCGAAGTATATTTAAGCGGACCGGCCGTAGCCGCCGCATCCGCAATAGCCGGCAGGATCGTAAGCCCGGAGCAATTGTAGGTCTAGAATGAGGGCTAGTACAGGTGCGCCAAGCGGCTTTTGAGATTGCCGAGCTTGAGCCCAGATCAATTGTAGGTCTAGAATGAGGGCTAGTAGGCAGTAGGGAGTATGCAGTAAGCAGCATGAAGGTTTAGACAGTGGGTTTAAGAAGAGTATCCACTTAGATGTCATTCTGAGGGAGCGAATAGCGACCGAAGAATCTAGGGTGCGGTTGCCTGTTTAGAAACCAAAGGGTCTAGGCTTAGATAAAGCGTCTTGAAAGATGGAGGTTTTAACCATGATATATAAAGGAAATGTGTGGAAGTTTGGGCGGGATATCGATACCGATGCGATCATACCGGCCAGGTATTTAAAGACAAGCGATCCGGTTGAACTCGGCAAGCACTGCATGGAAGATGCCGATCCGGAGTTTATGAATAAAATGAGCAAGGATGACATCATCGTAGCCGACGAGAATTTTGGCTGCGGCTCGTCAAGGGAACACGCCCCAATCGCAATCAAGGCGGCAGGTATTTCCTGCGTGATTGCCAAATCGTTTGCACGGATATTCTATCGCAACGCCATAAACATGGGGCTCGCCATCCTCGAGAGTCCCGAAGCTGTCGATGGGATCAAGGCCGGCGACGAAGTTCAGGTGGATACCGATAAAGGCGAGATCACCAATCTCACCACCGGCAACATCTACCAGGCAAAGCCGTTCCCTGAGTTTATCAGCAACATTATTAAACAAGGCGGGTTGATCAACTATACCAAAGAGAAGGTAAAAGCCCAGGCCAAGTAAGAAGTAGAAGCTAAGTAAGAAGTAGAAGCTATGAGAGCATACAAAGAAGACTAAGCAAAAGTTCGAATTGCGAATGTCGAATTAATGATTTTAATAATTCGACATTCGCAATACGCAATTCCAAGGGGGAAGACATTGTATAAGATCGGAGTATTGCCCGGTGATGGAACCGGTCCAGAAGTTATAAGGGAAGCCCTAAAAGTCTTGCAAGTAGCAAGCGAAGTCGAGAATTTTAACTACGAACTCGTTCACTACGATTTCGGCGGCGACAGGTATCTTAAGACAGGCGAGATCCTACCCGAATCAGCGTTTGACGAGTTTCGCAAACTCGACGCCATATTGTTCGGCGCAATCGGACACCCCGATGTAAAGCCGGGAATTCTTGAGAAAGGCGTCCTGCTTCGAATCAGGTTCGAGCTTGACCAGTACATTAACTTACGGCCGGTCAAGCTGTATCCCGGGGTCTATACTCCGATCAAAGGAAAGGGACCTAACGAGATAGATTTCGTGGTCGTTCGCGAGAACACCGAGGGCCTTTACGTGGGCGCCGGCGGTTTCTTGAAGAAGGGCACGCCGGATGAGGTCGCCGTCCAGGAGAGCATCAACACGAGAAAAGGCGTCGAGCGCTGTATCCGCTATGCCTTCAACTATACGAAAGAGCGCAACAAGGAAAACAAGCTCACGCTGTGTGGTAAGACAAACGTCTTGACCTACGCATTCGACCTCTGGGAGCGCGCATTTTACGAGGTAGCCAGGGAATATCCGGGCATTACCACCAATTACGCGCACGTCGATGCGATCTGTATGTGGTTCATTAAAAACCCGGAGTGGTTCGATGTCATCGTAACCGACAACATGTTCGGCGACATCATTACAGACCTTGGAGCGATGATTCAGGGAGGTATGGGCATTGCCGCCGGCGGAAACATCAATCCCGAAGGCGTCTCGATGTTCGAGCCGATCGGCGGCTCGGCCCCTAAATATACAGGCATGAATATAATCAACCCGCTTGCCGCAATCTCGGCCGCCCAGCTCATGCTGGAGCACCTGGGGGAACAAAAGGCGGGCAAACGTATAGAGCAGGCGGTTATGAAAGTAACCGCCGAGAAGATAAAAAGCCTCGCCGCCGGCCAGATGGGCTATAGCACATCTGAGATCGGCGATATGGTCGCAGACTTGGTGAGGGAAGGATAGAAAGAAGGGTCCAGGGTCCGGGGACCAGGGATGAAGGTCTAGAGAATGGGTTTTTAAGACGGGGACCAGGGATGAAGGTCTAGAGAATGGGTTTTTAAGAGCAGGGTATATTGTTCTGTCATTCTGAAGGAGCGAATAGCGACTGAAGAATCTCGAGTCCACTTGCCAGTAGTGTCACTGAATAGCGTCTAGGAGTAGCCAACTTTCTTGCAGAAGAAGGTTTCCCCCTAAACCCCGGACTCTGGACCCTAAAAAAACGGAGGTAGCGCGCAATGCCAATAGAAAAAGTTGAAAAAATATGGCTCAACGGTGAGTTTGTGGATTGGGATAAGGCCCAGGTGCACGTCCTGACGCACGCCCTGCATTACGGGTCGGGTGTGTTCGAGGGAATCAGGGCATACGAGACCCCCTCGGGTACGGCTGTATTTCGCCTTACCGAACACATGGAAAGGCTGATGGATTCGGCCAGGATTTACTTGATGCCGGTACCATATTCAACAGAGGAACTGATCAATGCAACAAAAGAGCTGATCAGGGTTAATAAACTGAAAAGCTGCTACATCCGCCCCATCGCATTCAGGGGATACGGCGAGATGGGGCTGAATCCATTGAACTCGCCGGTTGATGTCGCTATTGCGACCTGGTCATGGGGTACCTACCTGGGTGACGAGGGCTTAAAAAACGGTATCCGGGCTATGATCTCTTCATTTAGCAGAATCGACCCGAACTCACTCCCGCCGGCAGCGAAGGCAACCGGGCAGTATATAAACTCAATTCTCGCTAAAATGGAGGCGATCTACAGCAACTACGAAGAAGCCATCATGCTTAATTCCAGGGGATTTGTCTCCGAGGGAACGGGCGAGAATCTATTTGTCGTTAAAAACGGCGTCATCCACACGCCGTCGACGTCGGCAAGTATTTTAGAGGGCATCACGCGGGATACCGTGATAGAATTGGCGAAAGATATGGGCTACGAAGTTGTTGAGCGCGACTTGGTAAGGAGCGATCTCTTCCTGGCCGATGAGATATTTGTAACCGGCACCGCTGCCGAGATAACACCGATACGCGAAGTCGACAAGCGCGAAATCGGTAAACCCGGCCCGGTAACGACCGCCCTGCAGAACAAGTTCTTCCAGGTCGTTAAAGGCGAAGACGACACATACGCCCATTGGCTCGAACACGTATAAGATATAGGCTCACTAGATAAAATATAGGCTCACTAGATGTCATTCTGAGGGAGCAAAGCGACCGAAGAATCTCGGGGGCAGAAACCTTCTTTTCATGCATAGGGGTCTAGGTTTAGAATACCCGTGCAAAACAGAGCAATAAGGACGCGATCGATATGGCAGAAGTTAAACTATATGACACGACGCTAAGAGACGGGGCGCAGCGCGAGCGCATCTCGTTCTCGGTAGCCGACAAACTAAAAATCGTACACGAGCTGGATAAACTCGGTATCCACTACATCGAGGGCGGATGGCCGGGCTCAAATCCGAAAGACATAGAATTCTTCGAGCGCGTTAAGAATATCAAGCTAAAAAACTCAAAGATCGTCGCTTTTGGAAGCACGCGTCGCAAAGATATCAAACCCGAAGATGACCTCAACTTAAAGGCCTTGGTAGACTCAGGGACAGGTGCGGCGTGCCTCGTCGGCAAGTGCTGGCATATCCATGTCGAACGTGCCCTGAGAACGACTCTCGAAGAGAACCTCAACATGATCAGCGACTCGATCGCCTTTTTGAAACAAAAAGGACTAGAGGTCTTCTTTGACGCCGAGCATTTCTTTGACGGCTACAAAGACAAACCCGATTACGCGATTGCGGCGCTAAAAGCCGCCGAGAGCGCGGGTGCCGATTGCCTCGTTCTTTGCGATACAAACGGCGGTACGATGCCCTTTGAGATCAAAGAGATCATCGAGGCGGCACAATACAACGTGACCATGCCGCTCGGGATACATGCCCACAACGACGCCGAGTGCGCCGTTGCAAACTCAATAATTGCAGTACAGGCAGGGGTTAGCCAGGTGCAGGGGACGATCAACGGCTACGGCGAGCGCTGCGGCAACGCCAATCTCTGCTCGATAATCCCGGCGCTACAGCTTAAGCTCGGAATCGAGGTAATGCGCCCCGAGCAGCTAAAATTATTAACAGAAGCGTCGCTATTCGTTAGCGAAATCGCAAACTTAAGCCCGTACCCACAGCAGGCTTATGTCGGCCAGAGCGCGTTTGCGCATAAAGCGGGCCTGCACACCAGCGCCGTCGAGCGCGAGGAACTCGGCTATGCGCATATCGACCCAGGCCTGGTCGGCAACATCCAGCGCGTGGTGGTTTCCGAACTCGCGGGCAAGAGCACCATCATCCTCAAAGCCCAAGAACTCGGTATCGATCTCTCAAACGAGCCGCACAAAGTGACGGATATCCTCAACAGGATCAAAGGTCTCGAGCACGTTGGGTATCACTTCGAGGCGGCGGATGCGTCCCTCGAGATATTGATTAGAAAATCCCTGGGGATACAGCCCCACTACTTTACGCTCGACCGTTTCCGCGTGATTATGGAAAAGCGCGAGGACGGCAAGGTTGCAACCGAGGCGTCGATTAAATTGCAGGTCGGCGGTGAGGAAGTAATAACCGCTGCGGAAGGGAACGGTCCGATCAACGCACTGGACAGCGCGTTGAGAAAAGCCATCCAATCGGTCTATCCGGCATTGGCGGATATCGAGCTAAACGACTTTAAAGTGCGCGTGCTCGATGAGACGAAGGGTACCGGTGCCGTGACCAGGGTACTTATTGAGAGTGGTGATGGCAGGAGCACCTGGGGCACAATTGGAGTCTCAGAAAACATCATCGAGGCAAGCTGGCACGCCCTTGTTGACAGTATCGAGTACGGCCTGATGCACAAGCGTGTGCATGAAGAAAACGGTTTTAACGGTTTTGATGGAATTAATGGAATAAACGGTGTTAACGGGCACAGCACGCCGGCAGAAACTAAGAGTAGTGAGACCGGCGGAGGTTAAAGTTGAAATTTGTTCGATTTACCTACGGTGGCCCGATCGCATACGGCATCCTCGAAGGCGATGAGGTCTGCGTAATCGACGGCACGCCTTTCAAGCCGTTCACACCCACGCAGAAGAAGTATCCCCTCGATAAGATAAGGATATTAGAGCCGACAACGCCCTCCAAGGTGGTGGCGGTCGGCCTGAACTATACGGATCACGCCCGCGAACTCGGTATGGAGATGCCCGACGAACCACTCATCTTCCTCAAGCCCCCTTCGACGGTTATCGGCACCGCCGATGACATCATCTATCCGCCGATGAGCAAGTGGATCGAGCACGAGGCCGAGCTGGCAATCGTAATCAAGGAGACAACGCGGCAGGTCCCTATCACCAAGGCTATTAACTATATCCTGGGCTATACCTGCGCAAATGATGTCACCGCACGCGATCTGCAGAAAAAGGACGGCCAATGGACGAGGGCCAAAAGCTTCGATACCTTCTGCCCCATCGGCCCCTATATCGTCACACCCACGGATGTCGATCCGCGTCACCTCGATATCAAATTAACCGTAAACGGTGAGGTCAAGCAGTCTTCGAACACGATCAACATGCACTTCAAACCCGAGTACCTCGTTTCATATATCTCCCATATCATGACCCTCTGCCCCGGCGATATCATTCTCACCGGCACGCCACCAGGCGTAGGCCCGATAGTCCCCGGCGATGTTATGGAGATCACAATAGAGGGGATAGGGGTTTTAAGGAATAAAGTAATAAAGCTATAAGTAGGCAGTGTGTGGGCCGAGACAGCGGGTTTTAGTAGGCAGTAAGCAGTGCGTGGGCCGAGGGTGTGGGTTTTAGTAGGCAGTAGGAAGTATACAGTAAGCAGTGCGTGGGCCGAGGGTGTGGGTTTTTAAGAAGAGGGTCCACTAGCTGTCATTCTGAACGATAGTGAAGAATCTCGAGTGCACTCACAGTGACTGCCACTACTTAGCGTCTAGGCGTAGGTAAACTTTTCTAAGATGAAGGTTTATTCTGCCTACTGCCTACTCCTTACTGCTTACTGTTCTTAAAAGGGGTTGATATGCCCGAGTTGATACAGGTTAACGAAGATATATACTACTTATCCGACCACCAGAACTACGGTATTATAAAGACCGCAGGCAATGAATGCGCGGTTGTGGACACGGGCATGGACGACGACAGCGCCCAGTTAATTCTTGCCGCGCTCGAAGCCGAGAAGCTAAAGCTTTCGGTGGTTATAAACACCCACTCACACGCCGACCACTATGGGGGTAACAACTACCTGGTCAAAAAAACCGGATGCAAAGTCTACGCACCGGCGTTCGAGGCGGCGATTATGACAAACCCCTCGCTCGAACCGTTCTACATTTACGGGGCCGAGGCCCCCCAGGAGCTTAAGCAGCCCTTTATGATGGCAAAAAGGTCCCCGGTCGATAAGCTTCTTGAGGAGCCCTCCATGGTGATAAGGGATAAAGAGTTCAAGGTTATTCCACTCCCCGGACACTCGCCGAATCAGATGGGCGTTATCGTTGATGACGTGTTTTTTTGTGGGGACAGCGTGTTTTCACTGAGTGCCTGGAATAAACTCATCCTGATTTACATGGTAAACGTGGGTGAAATGACCAAATCCATAGAGAGGCTAAAGCGGGTCGCCGCTAAAAGCTTTGTTCCTTCGCATGTTACCCCGACCGGCGATATAATCGAGCTTGCCGATGCGAATTTAACGAAGATCCAGGAGCGTGTCGACGACATCCTGCATGTTTTGCAGGTTCCGGCGCAAACGGCGACCGTCCTCTGGGAACTCTGCAAGAAACACGGGCTGGCGGTCACTACGCTGCAACAATATTATCTTTGCATGGATACCCTGAAAGCCTACCTGAGTTTTCTTCTCGGCGAAGGCTTGGTGACATACGATTTTGATGCCAACAGGCTGATGTGGCGAGCCGTCGAGTAGCGTAAGAACTACCTGCAAACAGTAATAACTACCCGAAAACCAATTTACTTTTTTATGGTAAAATAATAAAGAGTTACTACGTTATCAAAGCGAATTATTCCCGGAGGTAATTTAATGGCCCTTAATGAAAAGCTGCGGACAGGCCAAGTAGACGACCTCTTTGACACGATCTTAAAGATCGAAAACAGAGAGGAAGCATATAAATTCTTCGAGGACCTCTGCACCATAGCGGAGATTAAATCGATGGCCCAGCGCTGGGCCGTTGCGCGAAAGCTCGACGCAGGGGAGACCTATATCGATATCGCCACTGAAACGGGAGCAAGCACCGCCACGATCAGCCGCGTTAAGCGTTACCTGGAGTATGGGGCCGACGGCTATAGATTGCTTCTCGACCGCTCTAAGGATCGTTAAAAGTAAATCCGGTCCCCTCAAATGCCTGATCTACGGCATGTTTTTATGGTTTAAACCCCAAATTTCTTACGAAATTATCGTAAATAATAGTTGAGTTTTTGAAGGCACTGTTCGATAATCAAAATATCAACTTGTATTAGTTGAAGTCCTGATATTCAACAATATTCGGTTGATAATCCCATTTTAAACCAAATGTGATTGATGTAGTGACATATTTGGCGGTAATTGAGAAGCCGAACTAAGCCAACGGGGGATACTAATAGTGAATTACACGGTCATTACTTGCGATATTATCGAGTCGCGCACCCTTGAGCAAAGGGAGCAGGCCCAGCGGCATATCGAGGCCGCTTTCGGAGAGATAAACGCCAGGTTTGCGGCAGACATCGCCATACCGTTTCAGTTTACGCTCGGCGACGAGTTCCAGGGCGTACTGACCGACCTCGCAAAAGCCCCATATATCGCGGGGAGGCTACGCGAAGAAGTCGCCCCCGTCAAAATCCGCATTGCAATCGGCTTTGGAGAGATTACAACAGAGCTTTCAGAGGATATCCGCAAGGTCGACGGCCCGGTGTTTCATATCGCCCGCGATGTTATGGAAGGCTTAAAGCGCAAACAGAAGAAACGGGGCTTAAAGCATAAGCAACACCTGACAGGGTTTGCAAGCGAGCGTGGGTTTGATGATACCGTGGATACCGTCTACATGCTTTACGATGTTCTTATCAGCGAGCGTACCGAGAAGCAGTGGTGGGCGGCTAAAGTATATAATCTCGCGGGAACGGCAACCCGCGCCGCCGCCGTGTTCGGGACGACCTTTCAGAATATCTCAAAGCAGGTAAACGCCGCCCATCTATTCGAGACCAATCAGGCCGAGCAGTTTCTTGGGCACTATCTCGTGAGCAGCAGTAAAGGGGAGCCAATCGGCTCCCCTTTACGTGGTTCTTAAAGCTACGTGCATCAGCACAGGGTTACTTGTGCATTGCACCCTGGGCTTTGTTGGTATGGCAGAACTTGCAGCTCCATACGTGGCATGCGCCTTCGCTGCAGCGATGGTGTTTGCCGGCTGTCAAATCAGCAGCAAGGGTCGTGCCGTTGTACTTATCATGCGCTGCTAGAATGTTCTGGAACGTGTTTGTCGTGCCGTGGCACTTGAAGCAACTCATCTCACCGGATACCGGCGTTACGACATCGGCTGTCTGAAGGGCGCCACCACCACTGTCCTTCACGGTAACCGTCATCTTGCCATATGGATCCCAGGTACCGTCATCATCATAAGCGGTAACCGGGACGCCCTCTGCAACCCAACTGAGGTTCTTGGCATCGGCTACCATGGTTCCGGATAGTCTGTTGCCTGTTAGACCAACGCCCGGAGCGAGCGCTGGTCTTACTCGATACTCATCACTCCTTTTACTTGGTAACGTGGTAGTTACCATATTATTTCTGGCTTATCTGTTCTCGTAGGTTCGATGTGAAAAGCCTGTGCTTTGCATCACGCCCCCTGGCTCTACGAAACAAGATAAGCCGGATTAGTTTCTAAGCTATTCGATAATATCGAATATGTGCGCTTGTGAAATATTGCTCATAATGTCGTAAAAACTATGCTGAGTCAAAGCCTAATGGCTTAAGACACAGCTTGGATCAATGCACACGTTGAAAACTCTATACCAATACCTCTATATATAGAACGGATGAGTGCTCAAAAAATCGCGCGTATTGTTAAAAAAATTTAATATTTTGCAATCAGGCAGGTAACTACGCTAATTGATTTTAGTTTCCTTATATGTCTATAATCTAGCAGCAGGTTAACCGCAGGCCCTAAAACGTATACCTCCAGTAAGCGCAAAGGAGCGCCGTATGAACTGTAGCCTGAAAGGCGGAAGGGGACGAGTGCTCGCAATATGCCTTATTATTGTCTTTGCCTTAAGCATTTCATCTTGCGGAAGCCAAAATGCGGGGTCCACAAATGTTTCCACCGGGCAATTACAATCGGCGTTAGACGGCTATCTCAAAAAAGATGCCCGGCTTAAGCACTGGAAGTTACTCGATACCAAGGTATCCATCCTATCGCAGCGGTCTTCCGGGGAACAGCTCAAAGCGGTTTTCGATGTCGAGCGGAAGTATCGATTAGATTACGATAAAGCGGAGGATATACCGGCCCTAAAGGGAAGGCTTGCGTTTTTAAAGGATTATAGAAATCGACTTTCAAAAGAGCAGCTTAAAAGAGCTAAGAAAGATATTAATGTCTGGCGTCACGACCTGAATGAGTATATCTCCACCGACCAACGCATATTTGCAAACATCAAGGTTGTAGGGAAATCTGATTCAGGCGAGAGGCTGGTGCCCGGGTCTGCAAGGTTTTATAAGAGACAGACGGGACTATCGGCAACAGCATAGCTTATGCGCCGCTAGATATTAAAGACATCCCAACCCCCGAAGAGGTCGAGAGAAGCGCGTATGAATCGATCCGCAACACGGTCGGAATGGCTCCTTAATTAGATTTCCGAGCTGTTTGATCGTTTAATTCTTTTGCGTCGGATCTTTTGGGCTTAAGTTCGTTTAGGCCGTAGAATGGCTGCGGGCTTTCAGGGGACTTAAAGAACTCTTGTGGGCTGTAAGCGCGGTATTTCTTGCCTTTTTCATGGGTAATCCTCATCAATGTATCCTTTCCATAAAGTGTTCGGTCGTGTTGTAGAGGGTTCGTCTCTTTTTGATGCTATGGTGCTACTACTATATGTAGTAAATCGATGCAATAAAAAAGGGATACGATGCTCTTTCTTAAGAGCCCCATATCCTTCCAAGCTAAACAATGAAGCATCTCTACCTGTTAAGTATATCACACAAACCTTGTTCTGACTAAGTTCTTGGCTCCATAACGACAAATTTGTTGCCCACACAAACAAAAAAAGACCTGCTTGAGATAGCAGGTCTTTTAGTCAATTATTTTTACCTGACGACGGTAACGTTTGATGCGCGAGCGCCCTTGGCCTCCATCTGGACCTCGAACTCGACGGCATCACCCTCGGCGAGTGACTTAAAGCCCTCTCCGCTGATTGCTGAGTGATGTACGAATACATCCGGGCCGCCGTTCTCCTGGCTAATAAAGCCAAAGCCCTTGCCATCGTTAAACCACTTTACAGTACCTTTTGACAAATTTTCCACCTCCTAGCGCCTTAACACTTTTAAGCTTACGACGCTAGGTTAATGAGGTACTCAAAAAAGTTTACGACACCGACCAAAAAATAAAGACCCGTCTAATAACGGGTCCCCATTTACGAATTCACGTCTTAGCTATATTTAAGTATCGACCATAAACTAGCTTTTGTAAAGCTTTTTATGGGCAAGCCGTTGATGTCGACTTTGCCGTGTCGTCTTGAAGTCCTTTATTAACGTGCCGCTGGCATAGATTCCGTATCTAGGGTTAGACTTAAGCCTAAGATTCAAGAAAAGGGACTGAGGACCATGATGAGGGATAAGAAAACCGGTGCAGGCGAGAGGCGGGTTATTGTCGATGCGGACGCATGCCCTTCGCTGGGCGAGATAATAAAGGTAAGTGCGGCGCATAAAACCCCGGTTGTGCTTGTTGGCAACGAGACCCAGAACTTGCTGCGCTTTAGTCAGACGACCGGCGTTTCAACTACGGTAGTTCCCAGCGAGCGGGATGCGGCGGATTATGCCATCGTCGCACTGGTGCATGCAGGCGATATCGTGATCACCGCAGATATCGGTCTCGCGGCGCTCGCGCTCTCCAAAAAGGCGGCCACGATCTCACCGCGTGGCAAAGTATATAATCCCGCGACAATCGATACCGAACTATTCTTACGCCATGAAGGCCAAAAAATTCGCAGGTCGGGCGGCAGAACTAAAGGCCCCTTGCCATACACCGCCGAGGATAAGGAACGCCTGGTAGCGGTACTCAAGCGCCTTCTTGAAGAAATGTGATCTTACGCTGCTAATCGGTTACCGGATGTCATTCTGAAGCGTTGTGAAGAATCCAGCACTTGTCATTCTAAAGCGTTGTGAAGAATCCAGCACTTGTCATTCTAAACGCCGGCAATTGTCATTCTGAGCGAAGCGAAGAATCTAGCGGGCACTCACGCACTTCTGTCACTTAAGTGCGTCTAAGCTTTGATATGCCTTCCTAAGAAGCGTTTACCAAGCGTGTATCATATCTATCAAGCATGTATCAAACAAATACCAACCGCCTATAAACCATCTGTCTCACTTTGGCTTATCTAAGCTTAGACCCTCCTGCATAAGAAAAAGGT
>Ga0210037_1000123_pt1 | contig 66674 bp, 73 predicted proteins | sample CryGey08umfilter_3_FD_185451 | JGI IMG/M metagenome (GOLD analysis project Ga0210037, IMG submission 185451) | Groundwater microbial communities from aquifer in Utah, USA - Crystal Geyser 4/9/14 0.8 um filter (SPAdes) (version 3) | ecosystem: Environmental > Aquatic > Deep subsurface >...
CTATGCAGGCCACGCATGTTCAAACTTTAACGTGAAACAACGACCACTGCTGCCAAGAATAGCGTGTTGTAGGGCCGACTTCAGTCGGCCATGGCGGGTTGAAACCCGCCCTATGCAGGCCACGCATGTTTCAAACTTTAACGTGAAACAACGACCACTGCCGCCAAGAATAGCGTGTTGTAGGGCTGACTTCAGTCGGCCATGGCGGGTTGAAACCCGCCCTACGCAGGCCACGCATGTTCAAACTTTAACGTGAAACAACGACCACAGCCACCAAGAATAGCGTGTTGTAGGGCTGACTTCAGTCGGCCATGGCGGGTTGAAACCCGCCCTACGCAGGCCACGCATGTTCAAACTTTGGGGTGTCTTTGTTGAACATGGTCGTTAGGGCTCGCAAAGCAATAAGTTGGACATTTGCCCAGCCAACTTTGGGCGCACTGCGTCGTTGCAAATCGCTTGTGCAGCAGAGCTAAAAGGCGCGTTTTGTGCCTAGCACTGCATCCCAAATCTGGCCGTCAAAATGTCCAACTTATTACTTTACGAGCCCTTAGCGCCGTGCCAGCTGTGTCTGGTCCATCCAGCGGCGCAGGTCACGCCACATTTTGAGTATGTCGACGTTGGTCGGGGTGCGCAGCGCACTGGGCAGTTCCACGGTGACCACCGGCATGGCGTTTTGCACGCCGCCGTAATTGCCCAGTGAGCCCGGAAACACCCCCACCTGATCCAGGTACAGGCGGCCGAGCTTGGTTGGCGGCAGCACTGGGCCGTCAAAGTCCAGCACACCGTAGGGCGCGTGGATACTGACGATCACGTCGGGCTTGAAACTGGCCATCTGGTCAAATAAAAACTTCGACTCGGGCTCGCTCAGCGGCGCTTTGCCGGGCCAGCGGCGTGGGTCTTTGCGGGTCAACTTTTCCCAGTAATGTTTGGTTTCACGCTGCCAGTTGGGGGTGGGAAAGTTGCGGTTCAAATCGACGCCATTGGCGTTCATGCGCCGCGCCGGTCGGCGCATCAGCCCATCGGGGTTCAGCACCGGAATGAAACGCCAGTCGGTGGCATCCGGGCTGGTTTGAGCCAGCGCCAGCCAGTGCAGCGCCACCGATGCCGAAGAAAACTCGTCGCCATGCATGGCGGCCACCACCAGCACGCGCAGCTTGGGCGCATCGACCGTGATGTCGCGCATCAGCAAGGCGCGCCCCTGTACGCTGTGCGCACCGCTGGCGGTCAGTTGGGCGCTGGCGCACAAGGTGGCTGACACGTTTGGGAGTTTCTTATAAAAATCACCGCAAGCCCATGCGTTAAAAGCGCATGCAGCTATGATAAATGTAGCAAATACAGATTTTGATTTGAGGGTCGGCAGCATGCCCTGATTTTAGAGGGGGGCTGCACTGCGCATTCCACGTGCGCCCTGCAATGGCCTCGTCAGTGCTGGTGGGGGTGATATCGGGTAAATTGCGGCGTATGCTTTTGCCCCAGTCCAGCGCGCGCGCGCGCACGCCTCAATTTTCCAGCCCCGAATTTCGCACCGCTTTAGGCATGTTTGCCACCGGTGTGACCATCGTCACCGCCCGCACCCTTGACGGGCATTTGGTAGGGTTGACGGCCAGCTCGTTCAACTCGGTGTCCCTGCAGCCGCCGCTGGTGCTGTGGAGCCTGTCGCAGGCAGCCAGCTCAATGGAAGCGTTTCGCAAGGGCAGCCACTACGCCATCAACATCCTGGGCGCTGACCAGCAGGCGCTGGCACAGCGTTTTGCCACCCGCGGCGTAGATCGTTTTGCCGATGTGGATTTTGTTGAAGGTGCGTGCGGTGCGCCGCTGCTGGCCGGTGCCGTGGCTACCTTTGAATGCTTTAACCGCAGCCGCTATGTGGAAGGTGACCACGTGATTTTTGTCGGTGAAGTGGAGCACTGCGCGCACCGCGTGGGCGCTTCGCCGCTGCTCTACCACGGTGGCAAGTTTTATACCGAACACCCTCTTTAGCTATTAATATAATAGCTATTAAGCCTTTATTTTAAAGGGCTACAGGCTGATTTATTATATAATTTTTTGCAGGAGCCCATCGTGTCATCACTGAAACTATCCGAACTCATTGGCGCGCTGAGCCATGCGCTTGACATCACCGAAGGCCAGCCCGAGGGTCACTGCGTGCGCTGTTGCTGGATTGGCATGCACATTGGCCAGCGCGTCGGCCTGGACAGCGATGACTTATGGACGCTGTACTACACCTTGCTGCTCAAAGACCTGGGCTGCTCCAGTAACGCCGCGCGCATCTGCCAGCTGTATGTGGAAGACGACCTGACGTTCAAGCGCGACTTCAAATGGGTCGATGGCAGCCTGCCGCAGGTGCTGCGCTTTGTGCTGCGCCACACCGGCCCGGCCGCCGGGTTGATGGAGCGGCTCAAGGCGCTGGGCGGCATCATGAAGCACGGCGATGAAGTAGCCCAGGAACTGATTCTGACGCGCTGCACGCGCGGTGCCGACATTGCGCGCCAGCTGCGTTTCCCGGAAAGTGTGGCCGAGGGTATTTACGCGCTGGATGAACACTGGAACGGCCAGGGCCGCCCTGATAACCTGGTGGGTGATGCCATTCCCATCAACGCCCGCATTGCCTTGCTGGCCCAGGTGGTGGACGTGCACCAGGTGGCCAGCGGCTCTGCCACGGCGCTGGCCGAGGTGCGGGCTCGCAGCGGCAGCTGGTTTGACCCCGAGCTGGTGGATGCCTTGGTGGCCGTTGGCAGTGACGCGGCATTTTGGGCCATGCTTGGTTCCGCTCAACTGGAGCCGGCGGTGTACGCCATGGAGCCTGGTGGCCATGAAGTGGTGGTGGACGAAGACTACCTGGACGACATCACCGAAGCCTTTGGTCAGGTGGTCGATGCCAAAAGCCCGTTCACCGCCGGGCACAGCGCCCGCGTCGGGCTGTACACCGCGCTGCTGGGTGAATCCATGAACGTGCCTGAAGCGCGCCGGCGCTGGCTCAAGCGCGGCGCGTTGTTGCACGACGTAGGCAAACTGGGGGTGAGCAACCGCATTCTGGACAAGCCGGGCAAGCTCGATGATGCCGAATGGAAGGCTATCCAGAGCCACGCCAGCTACACCGAAGCCATTCTGAGCCGGGTACGCATTTTTGACGAGCTGGCCCGTGTGTCGGCAGCGCACCACGAGCGTCTGGACGGCAAGGGCTACCCCAAGGGTCTGGCTGGGGATGCCATTGCGCTCGAAACCCGCATCATCACCACGGCTGATATTTTTGATGCCATCACCGCCGAGCGGCCTTACCGGGGCGCGGTGCCGGTGGACAAAACGCTGGTCATCATGGGCGAGACCGTGGGCAGCGCCATTGATGCCGATTGCTTTGCCCATTTGAAGCGGGTCATTGCGCAAAGTCCGGAGTTGTTTCCGCATTGAAGGCCGTAAACTTTGCACTTGATTCCCCCCCCGAGCACGCCATGACCCACCTTGCCCCCCAACATATTCTGATTGCCTACTCCACCACCGACGGCCACACGCCGCGCATCTGCGCCCGCTTGCAACAAGTGATGCTGAGCCTGGGGCATGAAGTGACGGTGCTGCCGCTGGCACAGGCCAACGCGCATGATTTGGGCGCTTACCAGCGACTGGTGATTGGAGCCAGCATCCGCTACGGCCACCACCAGCCCGAGGTGGCGCAATTCATTGCCAAACACCAAGCGCTGCTTGAAAGCCGCCCCAGTGCGTTTTTTACCGTCAACATCGTGGCTCGCAAGCCGCAAAAAAACACGCCAGCAACCAACCCGTATCTCATCAAGTTTTTGCGCACCATCACCTGGAAACCGGCGTTGACCGGGGTGTTTGCTGGCAAGCTCGATTACCCCAAATACGGGGCTCTAGACCGGTTGATGATTCGCTTCATCATGCTCATCACCGATGGGCCGACCGACCCCAAGACGGTGGTTGAATTTACCAATTGGGACACGGTGGATGCGTTTGCGCGCGAGGTGTGCGCCTTGCCGCGTTGAACTTGGGCTGCGCCAAGTCAGCGCCTTGTAGTGCGTTTCATCAAAAGGGTTACAAAATGAAATCGATGGATTTTTCAGTCAAGCTAGGCGAGAGGAGGCGCAATAGCCGTAGCTATTGCAACGACGAGCAACGACGCGTGGCTGGAAAAGACGCGATTGCATGTAGGCGTTTTGGTGAAACGGACTACTAGGTATGGTGGAGACAGGCGGGATCGAACCGCCGACCTATTGATTGCGAACCAATCGCTCTCCCATCTGAGCTATGTCCCCATCGCGGCGGGATTTTAGGACGCAAAAGCGTGGATGGACATGGCAAAAGGCAAAATTCATACCGGCAACCGATTGGTCGATAATCAAACTTTGCGGTTGCGCCACACACCATTTGTATGAAAGACCATTACGCTGCCCTGAACCTGCGCAGTTCGGCAACCCTGGCAGACATCAAAAAAGCCTTTCGCCAGGCCGCCTCCACGCACCACCCGGACCGAAACCCCGCTCCAGAAGCAGCCGCACGCTTTCGGGCGGCGCAAGCGGCCTACGAGGTGCTGTCTGACCCGGTCAAGCGCAAAGCTTTTGATGACAACCGCCAACGCAATTTGCTCGACGACCCATTGCACACGGCGCACGAGATTTGGCAGACCTACGTCAGCCGCATCGTTTAACGCGCCCTGACATCCGTACACCACCAGGAACACAACATGAGCTTGTCTGCATTTTTTCGCAATTTGCGCACGTCGTACCAGGCCGAAATTGACGACCTGAGTTTTGATTCTGAGGGCCGCAACGTGCTCAAGCAGCGCTTGATGGAAAAGCGCAGCCAAGTGGCGTTTTTGCGCCAGATGATGGAGCTCAGCCCCGAAATGGTGGCGGTGGTGTTTCATGGTGGCTTCCACTTTGAGCAGCCTGCGGTGCTGGAGCACCTGCTGACGCTGGACTCGGACGAGTTTCCTGACTGGGCTAGTTTGGCCCAGGCCGTTCAATTGACCCCCTGGGCGCAGGAACTGGCCAATGGGTTTTTGCAGGAGCCACAAGGCGACTGGTTCATGACCGTGACGGTTGCGCTTGAATACATGCACCAGCGGCCGTCGCCGCACCAGCACGAGGCGCAAGACCATGACCAAGAGCATGATCACGACGCAGGCCGCGAGCAGACCTATCGCCGCGAACTTGACCACGGCCACGACTTTGACCGCGACGATGAACACCACCAGGAACGTGACCACGAAAAGGACAGTGCCCAGTGGCTGGAAGACCAGGGTTTTGACCGCAAAGAATAATTCCATTGCCAAACCATCCGTGTCGTCGTTGCTCCGCCTTGCCGTGCTACTGCACTGTCGGCGGCATCGCGCCTAGACACAAATGATTTAGAAATGGAAATACAAGGAACACCATGCACCATTTGGCTTTGATTGAACAAACCCGCGCCCTGATCGCTGCGGGTGACATTGTGGGCGCAGAGCATGCGCTGGTGGAACTGGCCGACCGCGAGGGCGACGGCGCGCTGATGCTGGTGCTAGAGCAGTTGCCGCCTAAGGACGTGCTGGCGGTGATCCGTGAATACGACAGCTCGCGCGAGACCATCCTGAACCTGATGATCAAGCCCGAGCAATTTGCCCGTGCGGTGGTGATCGAAAAACAATACCGCGACCTGACCCGTGGGCATTTGCGCGGCATGATGAATTCGGTGATCTTTCGCCCCGGAGCCCGGCCGGTTGATTTTTTAACCGCCATCGGTGACCTGGAAGGCGGCAGTGAAGCGCTGGCAGATTATTTTGAAGAAAAGTGGAGCCGCATCGAAGCCTTTGCACGCACCGGCAACTTTGACACCGTGGAAGACGATGGTGAGATGCTGTCCGAGGACGAGTTGCGCGCCAATGCCTACGCCCGACCCAAGCTCGATGAAGACGAGGTAGCAGACGCCGACTGGATGCAACTGGCCTGGCTGTTGCGCTACGAGTGTCCCGACTTGTTCATTGAAATGCTACTGGTGCTGCGCGCCAAAGCCCGCGCCTTTGAACTCGGCCTAGATGAAGAAGAAGCCAATGAAGACGACGGCAAGGTCGAAACCGGTGACACCGACCGCGGCCAAGCCACGCCAGCGGCGATTGACCCGGACGAAGAGTCTGCCATTTGACGCGGCACAGCCAGATTGACCCGCATGACGCGCATTGATACTGATGCGGCACACGCCGTATCGCTGTTTGACGACCGCCCTTTCTTTGAAAAAGCGTTGGTGTATGGCCTGCAGCATGGCCTGATTGACACGGCCAAACGCGAATCCATGGCGCAAGAGGCTGCCAAAGGCATGGTGCAAATTGCCCGCTATTTTGGCAGTGAATATTTGCGCCCTGAGCTGGAGAAGGCGCGTGAACGCATCGTCAATCTGGTCAGCCTGCATTTGCAGCAAGCCAGCGCGGGCGACCTGCGGGTGGCGGCTGAACTGCTGCGTGACCACAGCCTGCTGTCGCGCTCCAAAGCAGGGTCGGACATGCTCAAGGCGCTGATCGTGATGCCGCAGAACACCCACTTTGGCATGAACGAGCGCGGCGGGTTTTCAGACCGGCACATCCCCCAACTGGCGCGCTGGTCACTGGCCAGCTTTGCCGACTACCAGGTGGAATTGGCGGCGCGTCAGCACGCGGTGCAGGCGGTGCAGACCGCGCTTTGGTTGGCCGACCAGTACGGCGTGGCGGCCGACGAATTGCAGGACGCGGAACCCGATGCCGAGGCGGTGATCCGCACCGCGCTGCTGCTGAGCCTGACCCGGCGCAAAGAGTTACCCGACTGGCTTGGCTTTGAAAAACTCATCACCGCGTTGCGGCTCAAACAGCCCGCGGCCGCGCTGTTGAAATGTCCCAAAGACTTGCCGCCCGACTTGCAGCCGGTGGTCGAGACGGTGCGCCTGTCGGTGATCAACGACTGGCCCAAATTGCTCGACAAACGCATCAGCCCGCGCAAATTGTTTGACCAGACCCCCGCTTTCATGGGGCGTTACTTTTGGATTGAAGATGCATTGAGCGAAGTCAGCCAGCATGACCACCAGCGCTCCGCAGCCTGGGACAAGCTCACCCAGGGCCACAGTGATGATGGCACGGTGCTGACGCTGTGCCTGTGCGTGGCCGCAAGCAGCGCCCCCAAAACCCTGTTGTCAGAGGCCACCGCCAAGACCCTGGTGCGCAAAATTCGCAAGCAGGGTTTGACACCTGCGCTGGCTGTGGATTACCTGGCTCGGCACGCACCAGAGCAACATCAGGACGACTTTGTGGCGCTTTGGAATGACTTTGTGGCGGAGTCTCAGACCACTTTGTGCAGCGACCACGACCCCCAATTGCGCGATGCCCTGGCCTTGCTGCGGCGCGAATGCAATGTGAGTTAAAGCTGCGTCTGCGCTCAAGCGCCGCGCTTGGCAAACAGGTGCGAGAGTTCGCGGTCCATCATGTCGGCATCGCCGGTGTTGAGTTCCAGCAGGCGGCGCAGCCGGGTCAGGCTTTGCAGGTCGATGTCGGCGCAGGCCATGCCGATGTTGCCCTCTTCAAGGTGCACCACCTTGCCGTTCATTTCAATCGCTTCATCGCCATCGTTCAGGGGCAGCACCAGGCGGCAGCTGTCGTTCAAGGTGACCGTCACGCCCGGCTCGGCGCGCATCAGCGCCCCTTTAAGGGCAATGTCCAGCAACTCCACCTGCAGCGTTTGCCCGGGCAGTTGCAGCGTCACCTGCGCCATGAACGGCACGCGGGAAAAAAGACGGTGGCCTTGCGCCAAAGTGGTGGTCATGGAAAGTTCCTTGTTGCGTGTAGCGTGGTGGACAAATTACAGCTTGAATGATAAGCCCACGAAAGCACCAGATTGACAGGGTAGAATCCGCCAACTTGGAAGCGTGGCAGAGTGGTCGATTGCACCGGTCTTGAAAACCGGCAACGTTTTGCGACGTTCGTGAGTTCGAATCTCACCGCTTCCGCCAAAATATAGCCCTAAGTAATTTATTTTCTTAGGGTTTTTTATTGACTAAAAAAGCCACCCACGTTTTAAACCTCGCTTAAAAATAAACGAGGTGTCGGTGGTGATTGGCAGCGCCAGCTAAGTCGAGGTGTTGGTGGTCATTTGTGTGAGGGCGACAAAATCGACCATGCTGGTCTTTCGATGGTGTCGCTATGATTTGAATAGCAAACTGCCATTTGCTGAATAAATTGCGAGACACCATTCTTTTTGACGGTACTTTTGTACGGTACTTTTTGGAATATTTTCCACAAAAACAGGCATTTTTCATTGGAGAAACTGTTTTCAATGTGGTTCCTGTCTGATCGAGCGATCTTTTGATGGTCGTAGCGTGCTACCAATTTGAAAACTCTCCGCAGGGTTTTATTCTGCGCGTGAGAAACGCTGGGGTGTCCCACATCGCCTTGGTGGCGGCATACACCTTGACGCCGGCCAAGGTGGCCAGCTGCGCGCGCAGCATGGCCTCTTGTAAGTGTTTTGGTGAAACGGACTCCCGGCGCACGCCTGTCGGACTTCCGGCATCGAAGCGTTCTCGAAGAGCGGCGTAGCCAAATTCGGCCTCAGCGAGGACAGTTTTTTCCGGATTTGCAGCCTCATAGCCGTAGCTATAGGGCAAAAAGGTGGTGAAAAATGGACTGCTGCGGTCGAATTGCAGCCGATGTACCGAAAGTCCGACAGGCTGCTAGGATGAGGTGGCCAGCTTGTCAAAGCGGCAGTAACTCTTTATAGCTCCTTACTTCAAGTAAGGAAAATCATGTATTCCGCCACACTCACCAGCAAAGGCCAAATCACGATTCCCCTGGAAGTTCGTGCTGTCTTGGGGCTGCACGCGGGTGTCAAGCTCGACTTTGTGTTGGATCAGGACGGCTTCAAAGTGATGCCCCTGCGCCAATCGGTGCCGTCACGCAAAGGCCGTTTTGCCAGGCGGGTCGCCAAGCCAGTCACTTTGGCCATGATGGCTGAGGCGATTGCAGCCGAGTCAGTGGCACGGCACGCCGCACTGAAAAAAGAGCGACCATGATCGGCCTTGACACCAATGTGCTGGTGCGCAACCTGGCGCAAGACGATGCCAAACAGGCTGACATTGCCACGCGGTTGATCGAGCGCGAGTTGAGCGCAGCCCAGACTGGCTTCATTAGCCTGGTGGTGTTGGTGGAGGTACTTTGGGTGCTGCAGCGTCTTTATGCGGCAACCCAAAGTGAATGTTTGGCCACCGTAGAAGACCTGCTTGAATCCTCGCAGTTTGTGCTGGAGCAGCGCCACGTGGTGCAAGCTGCGACGCAGCGGTTGCGATCACAGCCGGGAGTCAAGGTGGGATTAAGCGATGTGCTGATTGTCGAAATTGGTAAGGCTCAAGGGTGTGAGCAAACTTTCAGCTTCGACAAAGTCGCAGTGCGTTCAGCCGGCATGACTTTGCTGACCTGATTTTTGGAATTCTCTTGATGACCGCTGAATCGCCACTTACCCCCCCCACGCCCCGCGCCTTGCTGCGCCAGCTGTTTGATGCCGCCGTGGCGGCTGCCCAACCGGCGCTGTGCCTGCCCGCCCATCTGCCACCGCCACCCAAAGGCCGCACCATCATCATCGGCGCGGGCAAAGCCAGTGCCGCCATGGCGCGTGCGCTGGAAGACCATTGGGCTGGGCCGCTAGAGGGCTTGGTGGTCACGCGCTACGGCTACGACGTGCCGTGCCAGCGCATTGAGATCATGCAAGCCGCGCACCCGGTGCCTGATGCGGCGGGGCTGGCGGCCACGCAGCGCATTTTGCAAACGGTGCAGGGATTGACTGTCGACGACCTGGTGATCGCCCTGATCTCCGGCGGTGGATCTTCACTTTTGGTAGCACCTGGCGCAGGTCTGACGCTGGCTGACAAGCAAAATGTCAACATAGCTTTGCTGGCCAGCGGGGCCACCATTTCAGAGATGAACTGCGTGCGCCGCCACCTCTCGGCCATCAAAGGCGGCAGCTTGGGTGCGGCCTGCTACCCGGCCAAGTTGCTCACGCTGCTGATCTCGGATGTGCCCGGTGATTCGCCGATGGACATTGCCTCTGGCCCCACCGTGGGTGACTGCACCACCTGCACAGATGCGCTGGCCATCGTCCAGCGCTACCAGATTGCGCTGCCTGCGGCCGCACGTCAACTGCTGGAGGGCGGCGCAGGCGAGACCGTCAAGCCCGACGATGCGCGCCTGAATAACAGCAGCGTGCGCATGATCACCGCGCCGCAAATGGCCCTGCAAGCTGCTGCACAAGTGGCGCAGGCCGCCGGGTTCACGCCCTACATTTTGGGCGACAGCCTGGAGGGTGAAGCGCGTGACGTGGCCAAGGTGCTGGCTGGCATGGCGCGCCAGGTGGTGCTGCACGGCCAGCCGTTCAAGCCGCCGTGTGTGCTGCTGTCGGGTGGCGAGACCACGGTGACGCTCAAAGGCCAAGGCCGTGGCGGGCGCAATGTGGAATTTTTGCTGGCGCTGGGCGTGGCGTTGGCTGGCACGCCCGGTGTTTACGCTATTGCGGGTGACACCGACGGTGTGGATGGTTTGGAGGAAATCGCCGGAGCCATCCTGACCCCCGACACACTGGAGCGCGCCTGGGCGCTGGGCATGAACCCGCGCAGTTACCTGGACAACAACGGCGCCCACACGTTCTTCCTGGCGCTGGGCGACTCGGTCATCACCGGGCCTACGCTGACCAATGTGAATGATTTTCGGGCGCTAATGCTTCATGACTTTTAGGGCTCTAGCCCTTTAGAAATATGCGCAGGTAGCTATCAATTTTGCATCAAAAGTCAAACAGCCCATGACCGATGCGTGATCAACGCCAACAGGATGCTATGGCACTTCTGGCCAGCCAGTCGACCCGATTTACTGCTTGGGCTTGTCGCTGTGCGAAACCTCGTAGCCGTCGGCCACGTAGGCAGGCCCCTTCATGAGCCAGATGATGATGCAAGCGATACCTACGGTAAGCACCGCAGTCCAGACAAAAACAGCAACACCAATCATCAAGAAATCAAAAGTCTGGATGCGGCGCTCCAGATCCACCAGGCTCTGCTGAGCCAGCGCGCTTCGAGCGAACCACGCCGCCAGCGCTGGCAAAACCGTTCCTGCCAGCGTGATGTGCGGCAAGATGCGCAGCACACGCCATTCAAACCCATAAGGCGTTCGCTGAAAACCTGGTAGCTTTTTGAACCAATTCATAAAGTGATTGTAGAAAAATGATAGACCACCCGCTTGCCAAGCCAGCAATAAACCCTATCCGCATTCGCCAGAATGAATCAGACACCTAACGTCCATGTTCAACAAGGACACCCCAAAGCATGAAACATGCGTGCCCTGCGTAGGGCGGGCTTCAGCCCGCCATGGCCGACTGAAGTCGGCCCTACGACACGCCATTCTTGTCGGCTGTGGGCGCTGTTTCACGTTAACGCTGCAGCGGGCCGCCACCGGTCATGCCCGGTTCTTTTGACCAGGCCGCAAAAACCACCCATAAGCCAGTGCCTGCGCCGCCAGCAGCAGCGCAAAAGTCAGTTTGAACGCCTCGCTGCGGCTCAGGCCTGTGGCGCTCGCCGTATCCACCGCCGCACCAATGCCCCATTGCAGGCCAAACGCACCCACAAACACCAGCAGGTTCAACGCGGTGTTGACCCGGCCCGACAGCGCCACCGGGAACGCCGCGGTGAGCTGCGAATAGGCGATGTTGCTCAGGCTGAACGAGATACCCAGCAGCGGCCACAGCCACAGCGGTGGGGCCAGGTTGAGGATGATCGCCAGCTCGGCCACCAGCGCCAACCCCATGCCAAAGGTGAGCAAGGCCATGGGCGACACGCCCCGGCGCGCCAGCCACAACGAGCAGGTGGCGACAAACAAAAAACCCGCCAGCATGGCCACAGCCAAGCCCAGCAGCACGTTGGCGGCATCGCTGCGGCTCAGTCCGTTGACCTGCATCAACCACGGCACCGCCCACAGGCCTTGAATGGCCATGAAGCCGCCCACGGCCAGACAACCCTGCGGCGCAAAACGCCAGAAGCGGCGGTCGGTATAAATCTGCCGCAAAGTCTGCAGCTGTTGCGTGATCGATTCGCGCTGTGCCTGCACCGGTTTGTCCGGCGTGGTCATCAGGTAAGCGGCACAAACCACCAGCAAGGCAGCGCACACAAAAAACAGGCCACGCCAGCCCAGCAGCGGCAGCGCCGCCTCTACCGGCGCGCTGGCCGACAAGGCACCCAAGCCCCCGGCGACCATGATGGTGGCGGTCAAGGACGGCAATTGCTCAGGCCTGAACCACTGGCTGAAGGCCTTGAAGCTGGCCATCAGGCAAGCCGACACGCCCAGCCCGATCAGCGCCCGCGCCAGCACCAGCGTCTGCGTAGATTCGCCCCAGCCAAACAGCGCACAACCCGCAGCGGCTAGCAGCAACAATGCCGCCTCAACCCGGCGCGGGCCAAAGCGATCCAGCAGCAAGCCCAGTGGCAGCTGAAACAGGCCAAAGGCCAGAAAGTACGTTGAGGTCAGCAGGCCCAGGCCGGCGGCGCTCATGTTCAGTTCGCGCATCAGCTCGGGCGCAATCACCGCGTTGACACTGCGCAGCGCGTAAGACAAAAAATAGCCCACCGCATAGGCGGGCACCAGGCGAAACCACAGGGCGGCGGGGGCGTTTGTCATTCAGTGCGTATCCGGGCGAATGCAGATGATGTGAAGCCCAAGGGCGGATCCCAGCGTTAACCACGGGCGGTCTGCGGTAAGCACTTTGGCGTTGAGCCTTTGTGCGGCGGCCAGGCACAGTCGGTCACCCAAACTCAGGCCCAGTTGTCGCGTGGCGCTGCGCAGCCATCCTGCCTGCGCACCATCAGCGGCGAGAACATCGATGATGGTGTAGTTGAGCGCTTCGAGCATGCGCCCGATGGTGGCGGTGTCACCACCCCTGTCAAGAGCCTTGGAGATCACTTCGGTTTGGTTGGCCGCACTTACCCTGCAGTTCGCAGATTGCAGCGCCTCCCGCACCACCTCTTCACCGGGCTCACCTTGCAAAAAGGCCAGTACAGCGGAGGCATCCAGCAAGGTGACGGTGCTCATTCTGTGTCAGCCGCAGCGCGGCGTTCGGCAATGAGTTCATCAGCCGCAGAGGCCGAGTCTTTGGGGGCAAATTGTTGAAACAATGCCTGTGCCTTGTTCAGCTGCGCACGCCGGGTGGTGGCGACCAGTTCACCATGGCGAACCGTCCAGATCAATTGATCGCCATCTTTGATGTCGAGTTGCTGGCGAAAAACCACAGGTATGACCGCTCTGCCATTGGATAGGTTCGAAGTGATGTTCATGGCTTATTTTTTGAAAAATATGATTTTTGCCATTTTAAGTTAAGAGCACACTTTTAGCCAATGGATGAGCGGGAAACAGGATGCTGTTGAGGGTGCAGATGCGATAGGGCTTGGAATTACGTCTTGGCCCGGCGCTTGAGCCAGCGCATCAGAGCCCCCACCAGCGGCAGCTTTTCGTAAAGCTCCTCGGCTGCGTCCCAGTAGTCACGGTGCAGGGTGATGCGGCCAGCGTCGTCCAACACCAGATGCGAACCGCCCAGAATGCACTGCTGCTGACCCGGTTTGAAACGCTTGAAGCAGAAGTGAAATTCCCAGGTCAGAAAACACTGCGCCCCCTGCACCACCCGGTGGGTGACGACAAAACGCGGCTGCTCCAGCGCCTCAAACATGTGCGCAAAAATGGCGCGGATGGCGGGCACCCCACGCACCTCATTGAACGGGTCTTTGAAGCGGGCATCTGGCGCATACATCGCCTCTAGCTGGCCCAGTGTGGCAGGGCTCAGCGTTTCAAAAACCTCAACGAGTTGTGCGATGGCGGCGGTGTGACGCATGTTTCTGGGTTCCTCAGGCGTGTTGAAGTTGACGGGTTGCGGCAAAAAACAGGCGGTAGGGCAGCAGCGCCAGCAGTTTGAGCCACAGAGTGAAGCGCTTGGGAAAGTGAATCTCAAATTCGCCCCGTGCCCAGCCGCGCAAAATTTCTTGGGCAGCTTGTTCCGGGGTGATCAAGGCGGGCATTTTGAACTGGTTTTGCCGTGTCAGCGGCGTGTCGACAAAACCGGGGTTGATCAGCGACACGCCCACGCCCTGGCTGTGCAAATCCACATACAAGGATTCGCTCAGGTTGATCAGCGCAGCCTTGGTTGGGCCGTAGGCCAGGCTGTTGGGCAAGCCCCGGTAACCGGCCACGCTGCCCATCAAACTCAGGTGCGCGCGCTGTTGTGTTTGCGGGTCTGGCGCTTGCTTGAGCAGCAGCGGCAACACCGCCGCCAGCAGGTGCAGCGCACCCACGTAGTTGATCTGGTTGTGCCGTAGCAGGTCTTGCAAATCCAGGTGATCGGCCTGCATGGCGTGGTAGTGACCAGCGCAATACACCACGCAGTCCAGTCGCCCTTGTGCCGCCAGCGTTAGCGCGGCTGTTTGCACCGCCTGGGCATCGGTCACATCCAGCGGCAGCGCTACCGCGCCGGGGTGCGCATCAACAAACGCCTGCAAGGCTGCCGCGCCGCGCGCCGACACCACCACCCGCGCACCGCGGGCATGCAGCGCCACCGCCGTGGCACGACCAATGCCGCTGGAGGCACCCACCAGCCAGACGGTGCGACCGTGCCAATCGGTCATGCGAGGGTTTAATGCCATGGTGAATACTTTCCGGCTGTGGTTGTAAATGATATGTTTTTCATAGCTGCTCGCCCTTAATTAATAAGGGCTAGAGGCCAATTTATCTCTTAAAAAACGACAAGGTCACTTCGCCCAGCCCCACGCCAAATTTGCTCATGGCTGCCTTGTTGAGCATCACCTGGCCGTTCATCAGGTACATCCAGTCGTCAAACTGCACCTCGATCACTCGGCCGTCCACCGGCAGCGCCAGGGTGTAGCGCCAGTTGAAGGCATTGCCGCTTTGCTGACCCTGCGCTGTGCCCACCACATCGTCTGCGGTGCCGCTGTAGCGGCCGTCGCCGTGGCGGGTGAGCCGCCAGATGCGTCGCTGGGTTGTGCCGTCTGAATAGCTAAAGGCTTCGTCCAACACGCCCGCATCGCCCTGCCAGCTGCAGTGCATCACCACCGTGAAGCGCTTGACCACCTGGCCGGAGCGGTCGGTAAAAATGCCATAGGCATCCAGCGTGCCGTTGAAATAGTCGCGCAGTTCCAGCACTGGTTTTTGCGCAGCGTAGTCTTGTACCTTGGGCGTGCTGCAGCCCGCTAGCAGCGCACCGCCTAGCACTGCACCGAGCAAGGCGCGGCGCAACAACGGGCGCTTGGGATTGGCGAGCCGATGGCTTGCGGGTGCAATTGCAGTGGCGGGCTTGGGCAGGGTCAGAGTGGGCAGGTGGTTCATGGTGAGGGCTCCCGGGTGCTGGGTTGGATGATCAAAATGTGCAGTGCCAAGGCCGCCAGCGCTTTGAGTGCGCAGGGCAGCAAGCAGTAAGCGGCGCTGAGCATCGCGGTGGCTTCAGCGCCGCGTGCGCCAGGCACGTAGCCCAGCCAGCTCAGCAGCGGCAAGGCCAGCCCGGCGGCCAGCGCCAGGTTGAGCTTGGTGGCAAAGTTCCACCAGCCAAAGTAAGCGCCCTCCAGGCGACCCCGGTCACCGGCATTAGCAATCACGCCGGCCAGCAGCGCGCCCGGTAGCGCCAAATCGCTACCCAGGGCAAGGCCCGACAGGGCACACACCAGCAAAAACCACAGGCTGTCGCCCGCGCCAAGCTGGCTGGCGCCCAAAAACACCACCACCGACAGCAGCATGCCCAAACGCCAACTGCGGGCCAAGCCCAAGTGACCCACCAGGCGCAGCCACAGTGGCATGGACAAAGCCCCCGCCAAAAAGTAGAGCCCCAGCGCCACAGACTGCAGGTTTTCGCTGCCTTGCAGCCGGTCTTGCACAAAAAACAGCACCAGCGTGGCGGGGATGGCGCTGGCAATGCCGTTGAGCACATACACCCCCAGCAGGCGGCGAAACATGGGGTGTTGCCAGGGTTGCCACAGCGCGCCTTGGTTGTGAGCGGCCACGGGCTGCACGGACTCGTACGCAGGCACCGACTCTGGTGCACGCTGCGGCTTGGGTGCACGCTGCCAGCCCCAGCAACCCAGCATCAAGCCCAGCACCAGCAGCAGCAACAGCGCTGGCACACCCAGCAGCGCGGGGGTGACCGCCGCCAGCAGCACACCCACCAGCCCCAGCCCTTCGCGCCAGGCCACCACCTGGCTGCGGTACAGCGCGTTGCCGCCCAGCATGGCACCCCAGGACTGGTGCGCAATAGACAGCGCGCTGTAGGCGGCGTAAGTGACCACCAGCCAAAAGCCAGCCCACCACAGCAGCGTGTCCGGGCGCTCTGGCCAGGGCATGAAAATGGCCGCAAAGCCCACAGCTAGCAGCACCGCCGCCGCTGCGCCCATGCGTTGCACGGTGTGCAGACCCCGGGCATAGAGCCGGTCACTCAAGCGCCCCAGCAGCGGGTCAATCACCGCGTCCAGCAGGCGCACGCCCAGCAGCAAAGCGCCCAGCGCCGCCAGCGACACGCCCCACTGGCGGGCGTACAGGTTGGGCATCCACACATACAGTGGTAGCGCACAAAACGCCAGCGGCAGACCCAGCAGGCCATAGTGCCAGCCGTCGCGCACGCGCCAGGCCGGTGCGGATGCGGTGGCCGAGTTGGTTGTCTTGGGAAGCATGTTCATGGTCAGGCTCACGGTGTGCCGCTGCCCGTGCGTGCAGTTGGCGCGTTCACCTGAGCTGGCCCTGGTGCAGTGATTTGCGTTGTGGATTGCGCCAGCAAGGCGCGGCGCAATTGTGGCTCAGAGGTTTGTTCAGACAACCAAATGCCAAAGAACAGTTTGGCAAACGCCGGGTCTTTGATCTCGCCCAAGCGGCGGGTGTTATGCCAAAACACCGCACCTAGCCCGGGTTGGTGCACGCCGGTGATGCGATCGCCAATCTTGACATCTGGAAACAGTGTGCGCATCTGGGTCTCCCAGGCGCTTTCTTGCGCGCTGCTCAAAGGGGCCTGGCGGCGCATCTCGGCGATCGAGCGCTTGGCAATGTCAGCCCCTTTGAAGTCGCGCAGGTAAGTCAGCTCCAGGGCAAAGGGGCTTTGCGCGTAGCCGGCGGCGCTAAAACCCGGCGTGACCCACAGGCTGGCCTGGTAGACCTCAAAGCCCCAGAACCGCATCTTGGCCTGGCCAGACAATCTGGCTTCTGGCAAGGCAGCACGCACTTCACTGACTGGTTCAACGGCTTGGATTTGCAAGGAAAATAGGCTTGTAGCCCAGGTAAACATTGCTATAACAGCTATTTTTTTCATAGCATTTAAAGGACTTTAAAGCGGTGCATGACCACCCCAGCTTCAGGCCAGCGCCGGTGTAGCTGCCACCGGTTTGGTCAGCGTGAACTGCACCAGGTTGATGTCGCCGGTGTCAAACGCGGCTTCACAATAAGCCAGGTAAAACTGCCAGATGCGCATGAAGCGCGCATCGAAACCCAGCTTGCTCACCTCGGCTTGACTTGCCAAAAAGGCCTGGCGCCAGCGGCGCAGGGTCTCAGCATAGTCCGCGCCAAAGGCAAATTCGTCCACCACCTCCAGACCCGCCGCTTGCGCCTGGCGGCGAAACTCGGCCGGGCATGGCAGGCAGCCGCCCGGAAAGATGTACTGCTGAATGAAATCGGTGCTGGCAACGTAGCGCTCAAACAGTGCGTCGTCGATGACGATGCTTTGCACACACGCGCGCCCACCGGGTTTGAGCAGGCGACTGACCGTGGCAAAGTACTGCGGCCAATAGGCCTGGCCCACCGCCTCGACCATTTCAATGGAGCAAATGGCGTCAAACGGGGCATCGGTGATGTCGCGGTAGTCTTGCAAGCGCAAGTCGGCTTGCTGACCCGATCCGGTGGGCACGCCCAAACCTTGCAGCCGCAGCTTGGCCCAGGCCAGTTGCTCGGTGCTCAGGGTCACACCCACCACCGAGGCTTTCAGGTCTGTGGTGGCGGCTTGTGCCAGTGCGCCCCAGCCGCAGCCAATTTCAAGCACCCGGTCGCCAGCCTTGACACCCGCCATGTCCAGTGCGCGGCGCACTTTGGCGTGTTGTGCCTGCACGAGAGGGCGGCTCAGGTCACCGTCAAACCAGGCGCTGGAGTAGTTCATGGTCTCATCGAGCCACAGCTTGTAGAAATCATTGCCCAAGTCGTAATGGGCGTGGATGTTTTTGCGGCTGTTGGCGCGGCTGTTGTGGCGCAGCAGGTGTTTGATGCGGTACAGCAGCCGCCCACCCCAGCTGCCAAAGATCATGGCTTCAACCTGCTGGCGGTTGGCGCTGAACACCTTGAGCAGTTCGGTCAAATCTGGCGTGCTCCAGTCCCCGGCAATGAAGCTCTCGGCAAAGCCAATGTCGCCCGACTTGAGTGCCGCGCCAAACACGTTCCAGTTGTGCAGGGTGATGCTGGCATTGGGGTGCTGCGGTGTGTGCAGGGTGTGCTGCTGCGGGTGTTCGCCAAAACGGCGTTGTGAGCCGTCGGGCAGATGCAGGGTGAGCGCGCCATGGCGCAGATTTTGTAACAAGCGCAAAGCGGTGCGCGCGGCAGCCGTTGCGTCTTTGGGGAAGGTCAGGCCAGAGGCGCTGCGGGTGGCGGTGTTCATGGTCAAAGCTCCTGTGGAATCAGCGGGAAACAAAGGTCTGCGGTGGCTTGGGTTTGCGGAAAAAAGGCACTTTTTTGAGCCACAGGCGCAGCGCCTGGGTGTGGATGCGCAGCATCACGCCCAGCGTCATGGCCGGGTAGCGCCACAGGGCGCGGCGCAGGGCCGCAGGCGTGATGGGCTCCAGCACGCCTTGGATGCTGGTTTGCAGCAAGGCGCTGCCATCTGGCGCGTTGAGCTGGCTGGCTGCAGGGTGGGCGGCATCATCGGCTTGGTCATAAAAATCAATCCGCGCCACAGTGCGCTCCAGACCCGCTTGCTGGCTACGCATGAAACGAAACCGGTAGTGGCCCAGCACCTCGTTGAAGGGCGAGACATGAAACACTTTGCTGGCGCGCTGCTCTTGGCCGTACTGCGGGGCGCCCAGCAAATAGCAGTGGCGTTCGCCAAAGGTGTTGTTCACCTCCACCACAATGGCACGCAAAGCACCGCCTTGTTCGGCGCTTTGGTGGCAATACCAAAAACTCACCGGTTTGAAGGTGTAGCCCAGCACGCGCGGGTAGCAATGCAGCCAGACCTCACCGGTGGCATCGTCAATGCCTTCACGCTGCAGCAGCTCGTCCAGCCAGGCCAACGCGCCACCTTGCTCGGGCGCGCGGCCATCGCCATGGTCGGTTTCAAAAAAACTGATCGGGCCGGGGCGGTTGATGGCCCAGGCGGCATGGTTTGGCGGGCAGGTTTTTAGGCTGCGCAGGGGCAGCATCAAAAAGAAGGTGGGGTAGACAAACGCGTGCAGGCGCGGGCGCAGCCGGGTGTGGCGCACCTCGCCAAAGCCGATCAGCGCACCCATGTGAACCCTCGGCTCGGTGTTTGTAGGGTGGACTTTAGTCCACCATGGTGGGCTGAACCCCACCCTACAGGTTGGCTTATTACCTGGCTATAACTGTTTAGCGGGATCATGCGGCGAGCCCCTGTGCGCGTGCATCTGCCAGCAGTTTGGCTGCTGCCGCCACGCCTGCTTTGAGCCCGTCTTCATGAAAGCCATAACCCATCCAGGCACCAGCAAAGTAGCAGTGCCCCTGGCCTTGCAGCGCCGCCATGCGCTTTTGCGCCTCCACCGCGCCCAGGTCAAACACCGGGTGGGCGTAGTTGTAACTGCCAATCACTTTGTCTTTGGCAAGGGCGCGCACCGGGTTCAATGACACCAGCACTGGTTGCGTCCAGGGCAGCGGTTGCAGGCGGTTGAGCAAGTAATGCAGGCACACCTGGCGGCCCTCTTGGCTGGGGGTGGCGGCGCGTTCGTAATTCCACGCGGCCCAGGCGGCGCGGCGTTGCGGCAGCACCGAGCTGTCGGTGTGCAAGACGGCGATGTTGGACTGGTAGCGAATGGCACCCAAGGTGGCCTGCATATTGGGCGTAGGTGTGGCCAGCAGACTCAAGGCTTGGTCGGAGTGGCTGGCAAGGATGACCTTGTCAAACTGCGCGCTGCCGGCGTCGGTGTGGATGACCACGCCGCCCGTGCTGGGGCTTTGAATCTGGCGCACCGGTGTGTTGAGGTGTTTGTGGGTGATGCCAGCCGTGATTTTGTCTACATAGTGTTTGGCACCGCCTTGCACAGTCCACCACTGCGGGCGATTGCTGACTTGCAGCAAGCCGTGGTTGTGACAAAAGCGCACCATGGTGGACACCGGAAAACGCAGCATTTGTGCGGTGGGACAGCTCCAGATGCAGGCCATCATGGGCAAAAAGTACCAGTCGCAAAAGGCACTGCCAAAGTCGTGCTGGGTCAAGAACTCGCCCAAGGGTTGCGCCAACTGCGCCTCGGAGCCGCTTTGCGCCATGCGGGTGGTGAGCGTGTTAAAGCGCAGCAGGTCGCGCAGCATGCCCCAAAAGCGTGGGCTCACCAGGTTGCTGCGTTGGGCAAACACGGTGTTCAGGTTGGAGCCGCTCCACTCAATGCTGCGCTCGCCCGCAAAGTCTTTCGACTGCACCGAAAACGACATGTCAGATGGGGCTGTAGCCACCTTCAACTCTGCGAGAAGCGCTATCAAATTTGGGTAAGTGCGCTCGTTCAACACCAAAAAACCGGTGTCCACGCCATGCGTCATTTCCCCGGTGGGTGTGGGCAAGGTCACGTCAACCGTGTGCGTGTGACCACCAAAGTAGCTACCCGCTTCAAACAGCGTCACGTCGGCCTGGCCGCGCAAGGCGTGGGCGGCGGCCAGACCCGAAATACCCGAACCCACAATGGCAACTCTGAACGGCACATGGACTCCTTTGAAACGATGAACACAATTCTATACTGATTAGTATGCAATGTTACTTTATGGTTATTTAAAAGTCATTTTGTATTTTTTAAATACTCAAATGGCTACAATACAAACCATGACCTCACAACCTGCCCCCAAGACTTCTTTCAAGGCGCAAATGCTGTTGGCGCGCGAAGAGGCCATCATTCAAAGCGTCAACCGTTTGCTGGCCGAAAAAGGCTTTGAAGCCATGACGGTGGATGAAGTGGCCGCCGACGTGGGCATTGCCAAGGCCAGCCTGTACAAGCATTTCCCCAGCAAGGAAGACCTGGCCGCCGCCGCCATGGTGGCGGTGATGCGCCGTGCCCAGGCGTTTCTGGACGACCTGCCCGCCGATGGCTCACCCATGGACAAATTGCGTGCTGTGGTGCGCTGGACCATGACGCTCAAGTTGGGTGGCGAAATGCCCTCATTGCCCAGCCAGAATTCGCGCTTGCGCACCACGCTGATGGGCAACAAGGACTACATGGATGGGCTGATGGATGTCAGCGACCGGCTGGGGGCCTGGATTGAAGCCGCGCAAGCGCAAGGCACGCTCAACACCCAATTACCGGCTATCGCGGTGCTGTACACGCTCTATGCGCGCGCTTGCGACCCGGTGCTTGAATTTCTGAAAATGGGCGAGCTTTACAGCCACGAGGAAATCTTGGACCTGGTCATGGCCACCTGCTTTGACGGCTTGCGCGCCCGTTAGCCATTAGTTGTCCATCTCGGGATGGCAGCGTTTGCAGTCGGCCATGGGAAACGCCACATGTTGTTACGGTTCAAGCTGTAAAAATCTTCCCCGGGTTCAGGATGTTGTCCGGGTCCAGCGCACGTTTGATGGCGCGCATCATAGCCACCGCGCCGCTGCCGGTTTCTTCCACCAAAAATCCCATCTTGTGCAAGCCCACACCGTGTTCGCCGGTGCAGGTGCCGCCCAGCGCCAGCGCACGGTGCACCAATTGCTGGTTGAGTTGCTCAGCGGTGTCGCGCTCCGCAGCTGAGTCGGGGTCAATCAAATAGCCCATGTGGAAGTTGCCGTCGCCCACGTGGCCGACCAGAAAATAGGTCAGGCCGCTTTGCTCGGCTTCTGATACCGAGTCGAGCATGGCATCGGCCAGCTTTGAAATCGGCACGCAGGTGTCGGTGGTGATGGCTTTGCAGCCCGGGCGCGACTGGATGCCGGCAAAGTAGGCGTTGTGCCGCGCTGTCCAGAGCCGGGTGCGCTCTTCTGGCGTGCTGGCCCACTCAAACGTCTGGCCGTCCTGGTCGGCTGCCAGGTCTTGCACGATCTCGACTTGCTCTTTGACACTGGCGGGCGAGCCATGAAACTCCATCAGCAGCATTGCCCCTTCACGCAGCGACAGGTTGGAGTGCTTGTTCACCATGCGGATGGTGTTGGCATCGAGCAGCTCGCAGCGCGCAATCGGAATGCCCATCTGGATGATCAACATGGTGGTGTTGACCGCGTCGGCCAGGCTGGGGAAGCTGCAGGTGGCGGCCATCACCGCTTCAGGCAAGGGGTAGAGTTTGACCGTGACTTCGGTGATGATGCCCAGCGTGCCCTCGCTGCCCACCATCAACCGGGTGAGGTCGTAGCCAGCGGACGATTTTTTGGCTCGCGTACCAGTGCGGATCACCTCGCCGCTGGCGGTGACCACTTCCAGCGCTAGCACGTTTTCTCGCATGGTGCCGTAGCGCACGGCGTTGGTGCCGCTGGCGCGCGTGGCCGTCATGCCACCTAGCGTGGCGTCGGCACCCGGGTCAATCGGAAAAAACAGGCCAGAGGACTTGACCGCTTCGTTGAGCTGCTTGCGCGTCACACCGGGTTGCACAGTCACCGTCAGGTCCTCTGCATCGATACGGACGACCTGGTTCATGCGGCTCACGTCGATGCTGATGCCGCCCTGCACCGCCAGCAAATGTCCTTCCAGCGACGAACCCACGCCAAACGGAATCACCGGCACCTTGTACTGGGCTGCCAGCTTGACCGCATCGCTGACATCTTGCGTGCTCTGCGCAAACACCACGGCGGCGGGGGGTGGCACGGTAAACGCGGATTCATCCCGACCATGCTGTTCGCGCACCACCAGCGCGCTGGAAAACTGGTCGAGAAAGCGGTTTTTGAGCGCCTCCAGCAACGCGTTAGGCACGGCGCGTGGGTGGACTTCGGGCAACAAGTGGGTGGCGGGTGCAGGCATGGTAGGTCTCCAAATCGACACTCGATTATGCGCAAACACCTGTTAACTCAAGTACCCATGTGTAGCGGAATGCGCTGGCGGCCAAAATGGCCCGCCTTGGCATCAAAGCGCCCGGCAATTGCTGCGCCGCAGTCCGGGCAGTGGCCACGGGCATCCAGCCGGTAGCGCTTGATCAGGTACCAGTCGCGCTCAATCAAGCTGGCGTGGCAAACCGGGCAGAACGTGGTGTCGCCCTCGGTGTGATGCACGTTGCCGGTGTAGACGTGGTGCAAGCCGGCCTTGCGGGCAATCTGTCGCGCGCGCACCAGCGTCGCCAGCGGCGTGGCTGGCACGTCGGGCATTTTGTGGTCGGGGTGGAAGGCGGAAAAATGCAGCGGCACATCGGGTCCCAGCTCGGTCATGAGCCATTGGCACATCGCCGTGAGCTCTGCGTCCGAATCGTTGTGGCCGGGAATCAAGAGCGTGGTGATTTCAAACCAGACGCTGGTTTTATGCTTCAGGTAAACCAGCGTGTCGCGCACCGGCTGCAGGTGCGAGCCGGTGAGTTTGAAATAAAAGTCATCGGTAAAGGCTTTCAGGTCGACGTTGGCCGCGTCCATCTTGGCGTAGAAGTCGCGCCGCGCCGCATCGTGCATGTAGCCCGCCGTCACGGCCACAGTCTGGAGGCCGCGCGCATGGCAGGCATCGGCCACGTCCATGGCGTACTCGGCAAAGATCACCGGGTCGTTGTAGGTAAAGGCGACGCTTTTGCAGCCGTTACGCGCCGCCGCATCGGCTATGGCCTCAGGTGTTGCCTGGTCCATCAGCCGATCCATATCGCGCGATTTGCTGATGTCCCAGTTCTGGCAGAACTTGCACGCCAGGTTGCAGCCCGCCGTGCCGAACGACAGCACGCTGGAGCCGGGGTAAAAGTGGTTGAGCGGTTTCTTCTCGATCGGGTCGACACAAAAACCGGACGAGCGGCCATAGGTGGTCAGCACCATCTGGTCGCCCAGACGTTGACGCACAAAGCAGGCGCCGCGCTGGCCCTCGTGCAGGCGGCAGTCGCGCGGGCACAGGTCACACTGCATGCGGCCGTCATCCAGCCAGTGCCAGTAGCGTGCCGGGTAGTTGGACTGCGATGCCAGTGCCTGCAGCTTCATGGCGCATCACCTTCCTTGAACTTGGCGACCGTGTAGCGTTGCAGGCGCACATCCGCCGCCCAGAAGTCCGCAGACAAGCCGGCCTTGCGCTTGAGGTGCGCCATGAATTCGCGGGCGCTGGGCAATTGTTCCCATACCTGCGGCAAGAAGGTGCTGCGGTAGCCTTGGTATTCAAAGACCACGCCGTCGACGTTGGGTCGCAACTGCGCCAGCGCGTCGGCTTCGCTGGCAAAGTGCAGCGGCTCCAGCGCTGACAACAGAGATACTTCAATGTCGGTGTCAGTCAACTCAGGCAGGTTCAAAGGCGCAAAGCGCGGGTCGTGCAGGGCAGCCGCCGCGGCGTTGGCCTTGACGTCGGCCAACAAGGGGCGATGTGCTTGCAGCGAGCCGATGCAGCCGCGCAGTTCGCCCTGCTGCGTCAAGGTGACAAAGCAGGCGCCGGGCTGCTGCAACCAGGCGCCTTGCTCATCGGTGGCCGGCGCTGGCTGGCCGAGGGCATGGGCGATGCTGGCGCGGGCAATGGCCAGCAGTACCTGACCCTGGGGCGCAGTCCCGATGCGATCCGTTTCAGTGGCCATGGGATGCCTCCGGCGTGAACGCCAGTGCGGCGTAGCCCACCACGCGCGACTTGTCACCCGCCGTATCGCCCGAATTGCACAGCCCGAGCAGTTCAGGGTGCAGGTGATGTTGCCGCGCGGCCAGCAGCAGGCCGTTGACCGGTGTGCCGCCGCAAGCCTGGCTGTGTGACACCGTGCTGTCGAGGTTCAGCATGGCGCGCACCGTTTCCCGATCTACATTGACCGCCGTGCTGTAGGGCAAAAAGTGCGACAAGTCCGAACTGATAACGATCAGCGTTTCGTCACTGCCCCACAGCGCGGCCAGCACTTGCGCCACCTGCGCCGGCGTTGCATCGCCCACGGCCAGCGGCACCAGCGTGAAGTCGTCCAGCACGGTTTGCAAAAAGGGCAGTTGCACCTCCAGTGAATGTTCCTGTGCATGCGCTGCAGCGCTGACCACCACCTGTGGCAGGCTGGTAATGGCGGCCACGCCGGCCTGGTCGATGGGAATGCGTCCCAGCGGCGTGTCAAAGGCATCAACCCCGGGCAGCGCCAAGCCGTGCACCGGCACGCGGTGCACCGGCCCGAGCAGCACAACGCGGTGAATGCGGTTGCGCGCGTTGGCCAGACTTGCATAGGCCAGCGCGGCAGTGCTGCCCGAATAGATGTAACCAGCGTGCGGGACGATGAGGGCTTTGGGCAGCGCGGCGGGGGCGGCCGTTTGCTGGTGCGCTACTGCTAGCAGGGTCAGGATGTGCTGCGACAACACTTCGGCTTGCAGTGGATAAAAACTACCCGCCACGGCGGGAGAACGGATGCTGGGCATGGTGACCTCCGATCAGTACGACACACATTAGATCAGTTCGTCTGGCGGTTTATCAAGGCCTGCTGCGGTTTGCCTGAACGGATAATGTTTGCCATAACAGATCAACCGCAGAGGACAAACACCATGGGCAACCGACTGACACAAATCGCCACCCGCACCGGCGACAACGGCACCACCGGGCTGGGCGACAACACCCGCGTGTCCAAAAACAGCTTGCGCGTGCATGCCATGGGCGACGTGGACGAGCTCAATTCCAACCTTGGCGTGCTGCTGTGCGAGCCCATGCCCGAGGGCGTTCGCAGCTTGCTGGTGGAGATTCAGCACCAGCTGTTTAACCTGGGCGGCGAGCTGTCGATTCCCGGCTTTGAGCTGCTCAAACCCGAAGCGGTGCTGGCACTGGATGCGGCGCTGGCCGAGCACAACGCGGCATTACCGAAGTTGCAGGAATTTATTTTGCCGGCCGGCTCACGCGCAGCATCGCTGGCTCATGTGTGCCGCACCGTGGCGCGCCGAGCTGAGCGTGCGGTGGTGGCGCTGGAAGGCCAAGAGGCGCTGAAAGACACGCCACGCCAGTACCTGAACCGCCTCAGCGACCTGATGTTTGTGCTCGCTCGTGTGCTTAACCGCTACCGCCTTGACGGCAGTGTGGGTGACGATGTGTACTGGAAAAGCGAAAAAATGGCGCGTGCCAGCACCGAGTAGCCGCCGCCGAAGCTCAGTCTTGCGCTGCTTTTTTCAACAAGATGTAAATCTCGTCTTTCAGGCGCAGTTTTTCTTTCTTGAGTTTTTCAATTTCTTCGGGTGTAGCCGGTTCCGTACGTGACACCATGCGCTTGACCTGCTGATCCAGCGCGTTGTGTTGCTGAAACAGGCTGACGAAATGTGCGTCGTTTGATTTGAGTTGGGTGATCAGGTCGCAAAATTCAGGAAACATGGCATGCCTCTATGTTGGATGGATCAAAAAGTCTGATCATCTTAGATTCATCAGTTGGACGCACCCGCGTGGGCGGCTGGCGGCGCGGCTGGGTAGGTGCCGCAGCTTCGATTGTGCCTGCGCACAATGGAACGGCACGAAGAGGCCAAGCCTCTGGCTTGGCTGCGCCCTGCAAGGGTGACGACCTAGCGGGCTACTGCCCGCAAGGAGGAGCAACGACCCCAGGCGCGTTGCCAGCGGCTCAATCGGGTGCGTAGCGCTCTGACCCAAAAGGTGAATCTGACTGAGACTGAAATATTCAATGTTCATATGCACTTAGGGCTTGTTCACAAATAACATGCACATTGGGCACGCCAGCTTTAGGCGCACTGCTTCGTTGCAAATCACTTGTGCAGCGCGCTGCACGGCACGCTTTGCGCCTTGCATTGCATCCCAAATGCACAGCTTATTCATGAACAAGCCCTTATTGAAGAAAACAAGCGGTCAACTGAGGAATCTAGGAGGCTGTCGAACTTTCGGCATCGAAGCGTTCTCGAAGAGCGGCGTAGCCAAATTCGACCCCAGCGAGGGCAGTTTTTGCCGGATTTGCTGGCTCATAGCCGAAGCTATGGGTCAAAAAGACGGTGAAAAATGGATCGCTGTGGTCTGATTGCAGCCGATGCACCGAAAGTTCGACAGCCTCCTTGTGCAACACAGTAGATTCAGCCCAAGAAGTGCTGCGACGAAAGTGCAGGCTGCGAAGCGCGTCAACTTTGCTTTGACGGCGGTTCATTCCTGTAGCGGGCTGTTCGCCAGGTGTGGTTCAAGTTGTTCTTCACAAAGATCAAGCGTACCAATTTGATCACCCAATTTGTGGATCAAACTGAATTGTTCTTCCACATTGCGACAGTTACCGCACATGCTCAGATGCATGCGCAAACGCAGGCTGTCAACGACATCCAAGGGTTCATCAAGGGATTGGGAAATCAATTCGGCTGCACGTTTGCAAGAATGCAAAAAATTCATTGAATACTCCCATTTGAATGCCCTTTGCTGGTCATGCATTGACGCAGACCCGTGCGTGCCCGGTGTAAAACCATCCGGCAATTGTCAGCTGTGAGTCCCAGGCGCTCGCAAATTTCGGATGTTTCAAATCCCAGCCACTCACGCATCATGAAGATACGTCCGGTCTGGGAAGGAAGGTGCTTCAAGCAGGCCTCCAAGACAGACATCATTTGACGTTGTGCCTCTTGTCGTTCAGGCTGTTGCCAGGAGGGCACGGTTTCTTTGTAGCTACCCTGCTCATCGTAAAGTTCATCATGGGCGGTGTCTTCTTCTTGATCAACCCAGACTCTTCGTTGTTGATGCGGCGAACGATACCAGTCGGCAATTTTGTGCTTCAGGATGGCAATGCCCCAGGTGACGAGCGAGGACTCGCCACGGTGAGACAGCGGGTTTTCCAAAACTGCAACCAAAGACTCTTGAACCAGGTCTTCTGCCAATGCTGGCTCAAAAACAACCATACGCGCGTGACGCAACATCCGTTGACGCAACTGCTGCCAGGATTGCGTTGAGGTTGCAGGTGGCGCAGGTAGAACCGTTTGCTCCAATTTTTCCATCAGATGCGTCATGGGATTGGGAATTAAGTAGGAAACCGATACAAGGAAAAAATCACCATTCACTTGGTCACATTTGTCTATGACTTTGTCGCTAAATGCTCACATTTCTTACATCTTCAGGTGATCAACAGCCAATAGGGTCAGGTCTGCCCAATCAGCCCCGACCCTAACGTCCATGTTCCACAAGGACACCCCAAAGCATGAAACACGCGTGCCCTGCGTAGGGCGGGTTTCAACCCGCCATGGCCGACTGAAGTCGATCCTACGACACGCTCTTCTTGTCGACTGTGGGCGTTGTTTCACGTTAATGGATTGTTTGGGATTAATGTCCATGTGTATCAAAAAATATTTGTCCACGGTACGTGGCAATTTCTTGACGAACTTGCTTACGTGTCAAAGTTGACGGCGCTTGCATCATGAGACGATCAGCTTGCCGATTTTGGAATTCAGTAATGGGAACCTTACCAGCTGCTTTGGCTTGAAGATAATCCGCCTTGACTTCGGCACGCGTCAATTCATTTTTTGCGGAATTTTCAGAATGCCAATCAATGTTGTAATCCATTGCAGAAGCTCCTAGAGAAGCGGCAGCAAGGAAGGTGGAGACGATGATGGTTTTCATGATGTTTCCTTTCGGGTTTGCAGCGCTGCGGTATGCAGTGCCGTCACAAACTTAGTCGCAATGATTTGTCTAAACGTGACAAAAAAATTTGCAGAGTGACACCAAGTTAGTGCTGGAACCACTTTGTTTTGCATTCATCCAGCCATGAAATGAAACGCCTGGTCATGACTCAAAGACGAACTGTCATTTAACGGAGATTCATGTCCATTACCATTCATTCAGTGCAGTGTTGCATCAATATTGCACCGGCTTCACGTTGAACAGTTCCGCGTTGAAATTCTTTGCATTTTCTGGAGAAAACTCATGTCTGATAACCATGCCCCGCTCATTACTTCCCTGCACCCCATTGATCACGCAAGTGCTCAGGGCAAATCCAAAGATGTGCTTGATATTGCATTAAAACAGGTTGGCTTCATTCCCAACATGTATGCCAACATGGCTAATGCACCGGCCATGCTTAGTACCTACTTGCACGGCTATGCCTTGTTTCGTAGCGAGTCAGGTTTTACACCAGCCGAGCAAGAAGTGGTGTTTCTTGTAGTGAGTCAGTACAACGGTTGCAATTACTGCACTGCAGCTCATAGCATGCTCGCTGACAAAATGTCGGGTGTCCCCAAAGATGTTTTGCAGGCGATTCGTGCACGTGCACCCATCCCAGATGCCAAGTTAGCGGCTTTGGCTGCCATGGCGGTAGAAATGGTGGCCAAACATGGCCAGCCAGACCGTGCGGTTGTACAAGCTTTTTTGGGTGCAGGCTACCAAGAACGTGACTTGCTCTACATTGTGCTTGCTGCTGCAGTCAAGGTGCTGAGCAACTACAGCAATCAAGCATTTCGTACCACCGTAGATGACAAATTTGCACCTTATAAGGTGGATTAAACCCAAATTCGCCAGCAGATCACTGCTGCGGTGCGTGATGCTGGCAGCGTAACAATCGAGTGATTCAAAACGACTCAGCCATTAAGAAGCAATAATCCGTTGCTTCATGACATGCATTTAAAGATAGGCAACAGATGAAAAAACTGCTAATTCTTGGCATCGCAGCGATATTGTTTTTTGGTTTTTTTGCACTCGATCTAAACCAGTATCTGACCTTGCAGGGTATGAAAGAAAGTCTGGGGCAGTTTGAACAACAGCGAGCCGCTTCCCCCCTGCTGGTGGGCTCTGTCTTTTTTGCGGTTTACGTGGTGGCCACGGCACTGTCCCTGCCCGGTGCCGTCATTTTGACCCTGGCTGCTGGTGCATTGTTTGGCTTGGGAGTGGGTACGGCACTGGTGTCGTTTGCGTCCACCATTGGTGCAACACTGGCTTTTTTGGCTTCACGCTATCTGTTTCGCGACATCATTCAACGCCGTTTTGGTGACCGACTGAAGGCCATCAACGATGGTATGGCCAAAGAGGGCACGCTGTACCTGTTCACTTTGCGTCTGATCCCTGTTTTTCCGTTTTTTCTGGTTAATTTGCTCATGGGTCTGACACCCATACGCACGCTGAGTTATTACTGGGTCAGTCAGCTTGGCATGTTGGCAGGTACGCTGGTGTATGTGAATGCGGGTACGCAACTGGCGCAGATCGACAGCTTGTCGGGCATTGTGTCGCCGGGTGTGTTGATTTCTTTTGCCTTGCTTGGCTTGTTTCCCTTGATCGCCAAGAAAATCATGAATATTGTCCAAGGCCGTCGTGTCTACGCCAAATGGCAACGTCCCAAGACCTTTGACCGCAACCTGATCGTCATCGGTGGTGGGGCTGCAGGGCTGGTCACTTCCTACATTGCCGCTGCGGTCAAAGCCAAAGTTACTTTGGTGGAAGCGCACAAGATGGGCGGTGACTGCCTGAACTACGGTTGCGTGCCGAGCAAGGCGATCATCAAATCGTCGCGCATCGCACAGCAGATGCGTCACGCTGAAAACTACGGCCTGGAGGCCACCACACCCGTGTTCAGCTTTGCCAAAGTCATGGCGCGGGTGCATCAGGTCATTGCCACTGTTGCACCACACGACAGCGCAGAGCGCTACACAGCGCTGGGCGTGGAAGTGATGCAGGGCTATGCCAAGGTGGTTGACCCGTGGACGGTGGAGGTCAAGCTCAACACCGGTGGCATTCAGCGCCTCACAACGCGCGCCATTGTCATTGCCGCTGGCGCACGTCCCTTTGTGCCGCCTTTACCGGGAATCGATGACGTTGGCTATGTCACCAGTGACACCCTTTGGGAAGAGTTTGCCAAGCTCGATGTACCACCTTCACGTCTGGTGGTGCTTGGCGGCGGTCCGATTGGCTGTGAACTGGCGCAAAGTTTTGCCCGGCTTGGCTCTAAAGTGATACAGATCGAAATGGCTCCCCGCATCATGATCCGAGAAGACATCGAAGTCTCAGACCTGGCACGCGATTCGTTGATGCAAGACGGCGTTGATGTGCTGACCGACCACAAAGCATTGCGCTGCGAACGTGAGGGTGAACGCAAATACATTGTGGTCACGCATCAAGGGCAAGAAAAACGCATTGAGTTTGATGTCTTGCTGTGCGCCGTGGGTCGTGTGGCACGCCTGCAAGGTTACGGCCTCGAAGAGCTGGGTATTCCAACTCAACGCACCGTTGCTGTGAATGAGTATCTTGAAACCCTTTATCCGAATATTTATGCAGCAGGCGATGTGGCCGGCCCCTACCAATTCACACACACAGCAGGGCATATGGCCTGGTACGCTGCTGTAAATGCCTTGTTTGGCGATTTCAAAAAATTCAAGGTCGACTATTCTGTTGTGCCATGGGCCACCTTCATTGAACCTGAGGTGGCGCGCGTGGGTCTCAATGAGCAGGACGCCAAAGAAAAAGGCATTGCCTATGAGGTCACCAAATACGGGCTTGACGATTTGGATCGTGCCATAGCAGACGGCACAGCGCACGGCTTTGTGAAAGTGCTCACCGTTCCGGGCAAAGACCGCATTTTAGGTGTCACCATCGTTGGCGAACATGCGGGTGACTTGTTGGCTGAATTCGTGTTGGCCATGAAGCACGGTCTGGGACTAAATAAAATTCTGGGCACCATTCACACTTACCCGACGCTGGCCGAGGCCAATAAATACGTGGCCGGCGAATGGAAGCGAGCACATGCACCGCAAAAAGTGTTGGCATGGTTGGGGCGGTTTCATGCCTGGCGGCGTGGCTGAAACGCCCACAAAACCAGTTACTGTTATTTACTACTCGGAAAACTGAACACCGCCCCCTCGCGCACCCCGGCACTCGGCCAGCGCTGGGTAATGGTTTTGCGCTTGGTATAAAACCGCACCGCATCGGGCCCGTAGCCGTGCAAATCACCAAACAGTGACCGCTTCCAGCCGCCAAACGAGTGGTAGGCCACCGGCACCGGCAGCGGCACGTTCACACCCACCATGCCGACCAAAATGTTGTCGGTGAAATACCGCGCCGCCTCGCCGTCGCGGGTGAAGATGCAGGTGCCGTTGCCGTACTCGTGCGCGTCAATCAGATCCATCGCATCAGCCAGGGTTTTGACCCGCACCACGCCCAGCACCGGGCCAAAAATCTCTTCCTGGTAAATGCGCATGCCGGGTTTCACGTGGTCAAACAGGCAGGCACCCAAAAAGTAGCCTGCCTCGTGACCGGGTACGCTGATCCCGCGGCCATCGACCACCAGCGTGGCGCCCTCGGCCACGCCTTGTTCCACATAGCCTTTGACCTTGTCAAAGTGGGCTTGCGTCACCAGCGGGCCCATGTCGCAACTGGCCTGCGTGCCGGGGCCGACCTTCATTTTGGCGATCTCGGTTTTCAGCCCGGCAATCACCGCGTCGGCGGTCGCATCGCCCACCGCCACCACCAGCGGAATCGCCATGCAGCGCTCGCCGCACGAGCCGTAGGCCGCGCCCATCAAGGCATTGACGGCGTTGGGGATGTCGGCATCGGGCATCACCACGGCGTGGTTTTTGGCACCGCCCAGCGCCTGCACGCGCTTGCCGTGGCTGCATCCGGTGCTATAAATATATTCAGCAATCGGCGTGGAGCCGACAAAGCTGATGGCTTTGACGCGCGGGTCGGTCAAGAGCGTGTCGACCGCCTCCTTGTCGCCGTGCACCACGTTCAACACACCTGGCGGCAAGCCTGCTTGCAGCGCCAGTTCAGCCACCAGCAGCGCGCTGCTCGGGTCGCGCTCGGACGGCTTCAAAATGAAGGTGTTGCCACAAGCCACCGCCATCGGCCACATCCACAGCGGCACCATCACCGGAAAGTTGAAAGGTGTGATGCCCGCGCACACGCCCAACGCCTGGAACTCGCTCCACGAATCAATGGCCGGGCCCACATTTTTGCTGTGCTCGCCTTTGAGCAGCTCGGGCGCGTAAGACGCGTACTCCACGTTTTCAATGCCCCGCTGCAGTTCGCCCAACGAGTCGCTGAGCACCTTGCCGTGCTCGGCGGTGACCAGCGCGCAGATGGCTTCAGCGTTTTGCTCAAGCAACACTTTCAGGGTGCTCATGACTCGCGCACGCTTGAGCGGCGGCGTGGCACGCCAGGCTGGGTAAGCGGCTTGGGCGTTGGCTATGGCCGCTTCCACGGTGAGTTTGTCGGCCAGCAGCACGCGCTTTTCAGCCAGGCCGGTGGCGGGGTTGAATACGTCAGCGGTTCGGTTGCCGCCTGCGGTGCGCTGGCCGTTGATCAAATGTTCGATGGTAGGGAGCGTGTTTGGCATGGTGATGGTCTCAAGAATAATATGAAGAGAATAAGGCTCTAGCCCTTATGAATACTGCGCAAGCAGCTATGAAGTTAATAGTGTTTTTGATACCAGTGCAGCCATGCTTGACGCCTGATCGTCCGCCTCTTGGCGTAGCCCATGGACCACGCCCGCACGGTCTGCCACACTCCGATTCTGGCTGACTTTCCATTTACCTGTAAGGGCTTCCATGGTGACTTCAATGCCCACAATCGCACGCAGCATCTGCGCCACATAGTCCGCGGGTGCGTCGCTCACCTGCCAGGGCGCGGCGCGAGGGTCTTCGCGCGAGTGGGTCAGCGCCGTCACCTGCGCGCGCAGCCAGTCGGCATCGTCTATCACCCGCAAAATGCCCCGCGCTTGCACCAGCACGTAGTTCCAGGTTGGCACCACCTTGCCATGCTCGGCCTTGGCGGGGTACCACGACGGCGTGATGTAAGCCTGCGGCCCACGGAACACCACCAAAACCGGGGTGTTGGCGGCGCGTTGCCACAGCGGGTTGGCACGTGCCACGTGGGCGCGCAGCGTGTTGGGCTTGTCAGCGGCCAGCAGGAACGCAATTTCATCCGCGCAGGGCAGCCCGTCCTGCACGCTCACCAGGCTGGCCAGCGGGTGCGCAGCCATCAGGGCGTGCAGCACCTCGGGGCGGGTCTCGGCAAAATGTTTAGGTTGGTACATGGTCTAGCGGCGCGCGCTGGGTGTCTGAGTTCGTTTCCATATCAACCTAGATTCCTCAGTTGGACGCACCCGAGTGGGCCGCTGGCGGCGCGGCTGGGTAGACGTGACGACGTAGCGGGCTACTGCCCGCAAGGAGGCGCAACGACCCCAGGCGCGTTGCCAGCGGCTCAATCAGGTGCGTAGCGCTCTGACCCAAAAGGTGAATCTGACTGAGACTGAAATATTCAATGTTCATATGCACTTATTGAAGAAAAAAAGCGGTCAACTGAGGAATCTAGGATCAATCCGACACGTTGTTGCAACGCCTTGCCGTGTCGTCTAGCGGCGTGCGTTGGGTGTCTGACGCAGCGGAATAAAGGAGGAGGCACGGGCGAAGCCCCAGCCCGGGGACATCCGCGGAGTCAGATACCCAATGCGCGCTGCGGGTTAAACCAGATGGCGTTGGCATCAAAAACTCACATGCGAAATGGCAAGCAGGCAACTCAAGCCGTAGCGTTAAACGTCTCACCCAGCGCGTTGATCAAGCTATCAATCTGCTCGGGCGTGCTGATGAAAGGCGGCGCCAGCTGAATGGTGTCGCCGCCGTAACGCACATAAAAGCCCTTGGCCAGCATCGCCTTGGCAATCTCATACGGCCGCTTGGCGGGTTCACCCGGCAGCGCCTCAACGGTAAAGCCCGCCGCCAGCCCCAGGTTGCGGATGTCGGCCACATGCTTGCAGCCTTTGAGCGAATGCACGGCGTTCTCAAAATGCGGGGCTAAGGCTTTGACCCGGTCGATCATGTGCTCGCGCACCAGAATGTCCAGCACCGCCAGCCCCACCGCGCACGGCACCGGGTGCGCCGAGTAGGTGTAGCCGTGGGCAAATTCCAGCAGGTAGTCGGGTCCACCGGCGGCCATGAAAGTGTCGTATATGTCTTTGCTCGCAATCACCACGCCCAGCGGCTGCGCGCCGTTGGTGATCTGCTTGGCGCAGTTCATGATGTCCGGCGTCACGCCAAAGTATTCTGCGCCGGTGTAAGTGCCCAGACGGCCAAAGCCGGTGATCACCTCGTCAAAAATCAGCAAGATGTTGTTGGCGCTGCAGATGTCGCGTATGCGCTGTAAATAGCCAGCGGGCGGCACCACCACACCGGCCGAGCCCGACATGGGCTCCATGATGACGGCGGCGATGTTGCTGGCATCGTGCAGCGCAATCAGCTTGAGCAAATCTTCGGCCAAACCAACCCCGCCGTAGCCATTGGCTTGCGCTTGCGCCGGTGGCAGGCCGCGGTAAAACGATCCGGCAGGCGGCTGGGTATGCGGCAAGTGATCCGCACCAATGCCTTGCCCAAACACCTTGCGGTTGCCGCCGATACCACCGACCGAAATGCCGCCAAAGTTGACGCCGTGGTAGCCTTTTTCGCGCCCAATAAACAGCGTCTTGGTGCCTTGCCCTTTGGCGCGCCAGTAGGCGCGTGCCATCTTCAAAGACGTGTCGGCAGATTCAGACCCCGAGCCGGTAAAAAACACGTAGTCCAGCCCGTCTGGGGTGAGTTCTTTGAGCTTGTTGGCCAGCGCAAACGACAACGGGTGGCCAAACTGGAACGCGGGTGAATAGTCCATCGTGGCGAGCTGATGGCTGGCGGCTTGCACAATCTCGCTGCGGCCGTGACCCAAGCCACAGGTCCACAGGCCTGAGAGCCCGTCAAAAATTTTGCGGCCGTCCAGGTCGGTGTAATAAGCGCCCTGGGCGCTGGCCATCATGCGCGGATGGGCCTTGAAGTCGCGGTTGCCGGTATAGGGCATCCAGTGCGCGTCCAGCCAGGCGGCGTCGGTGCGTGGGCGGGTCAGGGCTTGGGTGTCGGGCATGTTCATGGCGCAATCCTTCCAATGTGGCAAATCATTGGCCGATTGTGGGGCGCTCTGTTACTCTTATAAATAATCAACTGTCAACGTTCACTTGCGCATCTATGAAAGTAAAAACCCACCCCGCCCTGGGTCAGCTCAGCGACATGGACATCCGCTTGCTGCGTGTCTTCAAAACCGTGGCCGACTGCGGCGGCATGGCGGCGGCCGAGTTGGCGCTCAACATTGGCACCAGCACCGTCAGCCGCCACATCAAAGACCTGGAAACCCGCCTGAACCTCACCCTGTGTCGACGTGGCCGCGCCGGTTTTGCCCTGACCCCCGAGGGCGAGCAAATTTATGCCGAAACCCTGCGCCTGCTCAGTGGCGTGGATGCGTTTCGCAGCCGGGTGGACGAGATTCACCAGCGCATGGGTGGCGCGCTGCAGATTGCGGTGTTTGACAAAACCGCCAGCAACCCCGCCGCGCACATCAGCCAGGCGATTGCGCAGTTTGCAGCCCAAGCGCCCGGCGTGGCACTGCACCTGCACGTGGCCCCGCTGGATGCGATTGAGCGTGGCGTGCTCGACGGCCAGTTTCAGGTTGGCATCATCCCCGGCCACCGCAGTTCTGCCACACTGGCCTACGACGAGCTGTTCAGTGAAACCATGTACCTGTATTGCGGCGCGGCGCACCCCCTGTTTAAGGCCGCAGCAAGCATAGAGCCCCAAGACTGGAACGCGCTGCGCGCCCATGCCTTTGCTGGCTTGGGCTACCACTCGCCCAACATGGAGTTGACCCAGCAGGTGCAACTGTTGCGGGCGGCCACCGGGTACGACCAGGAATCGATTGCCACGCTGATTTTGTCGGGCTGCTTTCTGGGATTTTTGCCTGACCACTACGCCGCTGAATTTGTGCGCCAGGGACGTATGCGTGCGCTCAAGCCGGAGGTGTTCAATTACTACTGCAGTTTTTTCAGCATTGTGCGCGCGTCACCGCAGGCCACCCGGGTCACGCAGATGTTTCAAATGTGCCTGCGCCAGGCACACCTTGCGACCCCAAATTTATAAGCGTTTTTTGGATTTGAGCACAGTCCAGGCCAAGCGTCCGGCAGCAAACAGGTTGACCGCCATCACCGCCAACGACGGCCACAGCGGCAATTCCACCCCCGAAAGGGCTGCATAAGCCAGCAGGCCAACCAACGCCAGCCCGGCGATCAGCAGCGTCACAATGTCGCCACGAATGGCCCCACGTTGGAAAAATTTCATGGTCATGGTCAGCTTGGAAAAAGGAATGAATTTTAATTTTAAGGGCTCAAGCGAGAATAGCTTGGACAAAGGAGGTTGTGATGGCAAGTGCCAGGTTAGGGCTTGTTCACAAATAACATGCACATTTGGCGCGCCCGCCACTGCCGCCAGAAATGAGATATTTGCTATTTCCGCATCCCTTATGTGCGCCAGGCCTGGCCGCCGGTGTTGCTCTGCCTGGCGCTGCTGTGGGCTTGGCTGCTATGAGCTTGGCTGCACTGGTGTTGTCCCTGAACCACTGTCACCCAGGTTCTGGACAGTGCCCAATCATTGGTGAGCCAATGTCCCCTTTTTTGATTCACCGAGGTTCACCATGACAGACAGCACCCACCACCGCATTTGCCCCCTGTGTGAAGCCTGTTGTGGGCTGGAGATCAAAGTGCGTGACGGCACGGTGACGCAAATTCGTGGCGACGCGCAAGACCCGTTCAGCCAAGGCTATCTCTGTCCCAAAGCCGTGGCCTTGAAGGACCTGCATGACGACCCCGACCGGCTGCGCACGCCCATGATCAAACGGGGTGGCGTGCATCAGCCTGCCACCTGGGACGAAGCTTTTGCTGAAATCGCCCGCCGCCTGCCGCCGCTGCAGGCTCAGCATGGCCGCCACGCAGTGGCAGTGGCTGTGGGCAACCCGGTGGCGCACAAATACGGGCTGTTCACTTACTTCCCCAAACTGGTGCGCGCTTTGGGCACGCGCAATGTGTTTTCGGCTTCCAGCCTGGATCAGGTGCCCAAACAACTCTCCTGCGGCCTGATGTTTGGCCACTGGATGAGCGTGCCCCTGCCCGACATCAGCCGCACGCAGCTGTTGATCGTGATCGGGGCCAACCCGCTGGCCAGCAACGGCAGCCTGTGGACGGTGCCCGACTTCAAGGGCAAGGCCAAAGCGCTGCAAGCGCGCGGCGGGCGCCTGGTGGTGATTGACCCGCGCCGCACCGAAACCGCGGCAGTGGCCAATGCGCATCATGCGATTCGCCCCGGCGCGGACGTGTTCTTGCTGGCGGCCATGGTCAACACCCTGTTTGCCAAGGGCTGGGTGCGTCTGGGTGCGGTGGCCGAATGGGTCAATGGCGTGGACGAGGTGCGCCAGGCCGTGGCCGCCTTCACCCCCGAGGCCGTGGCGCAACGCTGCGGCATGGCCGCCGACACCATCGTGGCCTTGACGCACGAGTTGGCGCACACCGAACGCGCGGCGGTGTATGCCCGCATTGGCACTTGCACGCAAACCTTTGGCACGCTGGCCAGCTGGCTGGTGGATGTGCTCAACCTGCTGACCGGTCATCTGGATGCGCCCGGTGGCGTGATGTTCACCAAAGCCGCCGCCTTTGCCAGCAACACCCAAGGCAAGCCGGGCAGTGGGCGTGGCATCAGCACCGGCCGGCATCAGTCCCGCGTGAGCGGTGCGCCCGAGGTGATGGGTGAGCAGCCCATGACCTGTCTGGCCGAAGAGATTGAAACAGCAGGTGCCGACCAGATTCGCGCCCTGATCACCGTGGCCACCAACCCGGTGCTGTCTACCCCCAACGGGCCGCGCATCGCCAAGGCGCTGGAAAGCCTGGATTTCATGGTCAGCATGGACATTTACCTCAACGAGACCACACGCCACGCCGATGTGATTTTGCCCGGCGTGTCGCCGCTGCAGGACGACCACTTTGATGTGACCTTTGGGCAGCTCTCCTGGCGTAACCAGGCCCGCTACAGCGCCCCGGTGCTACCGCCAGAAGACCGCCCGACCGAGTGGCAAATCCTGCTGAAGCTGGCCGCCATTGCCCAGGGGCAGAAGGTGGATGTAGACGTGAACGCGCTGGACGATGCCCAGTTTGCCCAAGACGTGCAACGCCAGTTTGGCAACCATGCGCCTGCGGTCATGCAAGCCACCCAGGGCTTGCGCGGCCCGCAGCGCCTGCTGGAACTGGGCTTGCGCACCGGCCCCTACGGCGATGCGTTTGGCCAAAAACCAGACGGTCTGACCCTGGCCAAAGTGCAAGCGGCTACCAGCGGCCTTGACCTGGGCGAGCTGCAGCCACGTGTGCCGGAGCTGCTGCGCACCCCCAGCGGCCAGATCGAGCTGGCCCCGCGCATGCTGCTGGCTGATTTGCCGCGAGCCTGGGCGGATGTGCACGCCTGTGCGCCTGAACTGGTCATCATCGGGCGGCGCGACGTGCGCAGCAACAACAGCTGGATGCACAACCTGCCCACGCTTGCCAAGGGCCCGATGCGCTGCACCGTTCTGGTGAATCCGGCCGATGCGGCTCGACTGCAACTACAAGACGGCAAGCTGGCGTGCATCAGCAGCGCTTCAGGGCAGGTGCAAGCGCTGGTGGAATTGAGTGCCGACATGATGCCTGGCGTGGTGAGCTTGCCGCATGGCTGGGGGCATGATTTGCCCGGCAGCCAGCTCGCCCTGGCGGCACAGCGCCCCGGTGCCAACCTGAACGCGCTGCTGGACGACCAGCAACGTGACCCGCTGTCTGGCAATGCGGTGCTCAGTGGTGTGGCGGTTAGTGTGCGCGCGTGACAGGTTTTGTAGGGTCGACTTGAGTCGACCATGGTGGGTGCAAGTACACCCTGCAAAAGTGCCACGCATGGTGAGCGCATCCGCTCGACTTATTTACACTAACGTCCATGTGCAACAAGGACACCCCAAAGCATGAAACACGCGTGCCCTGCGTAGGGCGGGTTTTAACCCGCCATGGCCGACTGAAGTCGGCCCTACGACACGCCATTCTTGTCGGCTGTGGGCGTTGTTTCACGTTAAATAAGCCTCTAGCCCTTATATAACAAGCGCATGCAGCTATTGAATATGTAGCTAATGCATGCCGTTTTTGGCTGCACTTGCTGCGTGTCCCAGGCGTTTGCCGTGCGGCAACTCATGCAAACGGGTGAGCAGGTCGCGGCAGTAGCCGTCCACCTTGAGGCACTTGTTGATCTCATCCACCGGCAGCGGGCCCGACACCACCACAATGTCGTTGGCGCTGGCCAGAGCCCCGCTGGCACGCAGGCGGCGGCGGGTGTTGTTGGCCCAACTGTGGATGCGCATGGGACTACCGTGCTCGCGCAGTGCGCCGGTGCTGGCCTCAAATGCAATCGCCACGTTGTCGGTTTTGAGCCGCAGGCGGTGCTCTCCGGTGACTTTGCTCACCGGCGTGCTCAGGTCATACAGGTGGTAGTTGCCTTCTTTGAGTTGGTATTGCAGTGTCATGTGGCGTGTCCTCTTCTAGAGAGGTGGATTTTGCAAGGTGTGGCAGTTGGCTAAAGCTGAAAAAGCACCCAAAAACCGGGCGCAAATGCAATTTGGGTGTAAACCCTGACAAGGCTTGACCGCATCATAAACAGTACAGTCGCACAGTACGGTCGTCGCATTATCAGTAATAGAATAAATTTTGCCCGTAAACATTAGCCACACTGATTGAGTCACGCCCATGAGCACTTTTGACCCCGATGCACTCGAATGTCTGGCTGCCATTGTGGAAGAAGGTGGCTTCGAGCGCGCGGCGGTGCGTTTGTCGATCACCCAGTCGGCGGTGTCACAGCGGCTGCGCTCGCTGGAAGTGCAGGTGGGCACGGTCTTGATCGTGCGCAGCCGCCCCTTGAAGGCCACGGCGGCCGGGCGTTTGCTGCTCAAGCACGCCATGCAAACGCGGCTGTTGCGTGCCGACCTGGAGCGCGACCTGAAAGACATGTCACCCGGCGTGGCCGGGATGGCGGGCGAGGATGAGCGCATTTCGATTGCCATCAACGCCGACAGCATTGCCACCTGGGCCTTGCCCGCGCTCAACCCGATCGCACACCAGGGCTTGGGGCTGGAGATCATCACCGACGACCAGGACTTTACCTTTGAGTGGCTGCGCGAAGGTCGCGTGCTGGGCTGTGTGACCACCTTGCCGGCGGCGCTGCGCAGTTGCAAAGTGGAACCCCTGGGCGCCATGCAGTATGTGGCTGTGTCGCAACCGGAGTTTGCCGACAAGCACTGCCCGCAGGGTCTGACCCCGCACAATTTCAACCGCTTGCCGTTCATCGCCTTCAACCGCAAGGATGATTTGCAGGCCGAGTTTGTGGCCAGCGTCTGTGGCCTCAAACATGTAGCCCTAAGCCAGCTGTATGTGCCCAGTTCAGAAGGTCAGGTGTGTGCGGTGCTGGCCGGTTGGGGCATCAGCGTGCTGCCTGAACTCAAGGTACGAGATCACTTGCAGACGGGGCGATTGGTTGAGCTGATGCCCGGGCGCAGTTTGCCGGTAGCGCTGTATTGGCATTGCTGGAACCTGGACTCCGCGCTGCTGGATACCTTGACCCAGACGTTGAAGGCCGCCGCCGCGACGGCCCTGGTTGAAATGCCTGTGCCTTAGGGCTTGTTCACAAATAACATGCACATTTGACTCGCCAACTTTGGGCGCACGGCGTCGTTGCAAATCGCTTGTGCAGCAGAGCTGCACAAGCGATTTGCGCCTCGCATTGCATCCCAAATCCGGCGGCCAAATGTGCAGCTTATTCATGAATAAGCCCTTAGCGCACGATCAGCACTGGCACCTTGCAGCTGGCCAGTACTTGGGTGGCCACCGAGCCCACCACCAAATTGATCAAGGCGCCGTGCCCGTGTGAACCCATCACCACCAGGTCAAACTTGCCGTCTTCAGCTAGCTTGGCGATCAGTTCGCCGGGCTTGCCGGTTTTCCAGGAGCACTTGGCCGTGACACCATGGCGCTCCAGAAATTTGGTTACCGGTAGCATCACGCGCTGGCCTTCATCTTCGTAGTATTTGGCCACCAGTTCCTTGCCCAGTGCAGCCCGTGCCTGGGTCGGCAGCACCAGTTGCGCGGTAAAAGCGACATATTCATTTTTAGGCGAGAACAACTCATGCGCAGCCAGATAAGCCAGCATTTTCTTGGTGTACGCACTGCCATCAACAGCTAGAAGAATTTTCATGGTGAACTCCAAAATTTAAGTAAGGTCAGTTTACCCAAGGTCAGGGCATCTGTGGGGCTGATGGTCAAGAAAACGTCAGCTTGATTGCACCAGTTGCGCTGTCAACCCGGCTTGTGTCAATGCCGTCAGCACTTCGGCGATGTGTTGTGACCCACGTGTCTGGACTACCAGCTCGACTTCAGCGTTTTGTGCCGCCAGCGTGGTGAAGGCGCGCTGGTGGTGCACCTCGTTGATGTTGGCTCCGGCGGCTGCCACCGTGGCGGTGATCAGCGCCAGCGTGCCGGGTACATCGCGGGCGCTCACCTTGAGCCGTGCCAGCCGACCAGCGCGCACCATGCCACGCTCAATGATGGCCGCCAGCAGCAGCGGGTCAATGTTGCCGCCGCACAGCACCAGGCCGACCTTTTTGCCTCTGAAGCGGTCGGCGTATTTCAGCAGCGCCGCCAGACCGGTGGCTCCGGCACCTTCCACCAGGGTTTTTTCTACTTCAAGCAGCATCACGATGGCCTGCTCGATGTCGCCCTCTTCCACCAGCAGCAGGTCGTCCACCTTGGCGCGGATGATAGCTTGCGGCAGTTGGCCAGGCGTGCCCACCGCAATGCCTTCGGCAATGCTGCTGCTGCCCTGCGGGTGGTGCGTGCCCTTGATGGCGTTGACCATGGCCGGGAAGCGCGTGGTTTGTACGCCGATCACTTCAATACCCGGCTTGATGGCTTTGGCCGCGGTGGCCATGCCCGCAATCAGGCCGCCACCGCCAATGGCCACAATCAGCGTGTCGAGCTCCGGCACTTGAGCCAGCATCTCCAGCGCCACCGTGCCTTGACCGGCGACGATGTCAGGGTCGTCATAGGGGTGCACAAAAATCAGCTGCTGCTGTTCGGCCAGCAGCAAGGCGTGGCTGCGCGCCTCGTCCAGCGTGTCACCGTGCAGTACCACCTCGGCCCCAAAGCCACGCGTGCGTTCCACCTTGACCCCAGGCGTGAAGCGCGGCATGACGATCACCGCGCGAATACCCAGACGCTGCGCGTGGTAAGCCACGCCTTGGGCATGGTTGCCGGCACTCATGGCGATCACGCCATGGGCACGTTCAGCGGCACTGAGCTGCGACAGTTTGTTGCAAGCCCCGCGCTCTTTGAACGAGGCGGTGAACTGCAGGTTTTCGAACTTCAGAAACACCTGCGCGCCGGTGATGTCCGAGAGCGTGTGCGATGCCACGCAAGGGGTGTTGAGCAAGTGACCTTGCAGGCGCTGGGCAGCGGCTTGAATATGGGGCAGTTCAATCATGGCGGCATTGTGCTACTTCACCCGGGTGCCCAGCCAGGCGGCACTGACGATCATCAACGCGGCCAGCCCCACCGGCCAGCTCAGGCTGCGCCCGGTGACCCCCAGCAGCATGGCGGTGGACAGCAGCGGTGTGAGGTAGCTCAGGATGCCAATGTGACGCGCGTCACCGGTTTTCAGCGCCTTGTCCCACAGAAAAAAAGCCGCCCCCATGGGCCCCAGTCCCATCAGGGCAATCAAAATGCCGTCACGCAGGGTCAAGCTCACACTGGGTTCCATCAGCGTGTGGCACAGCAGGGACAGCAGGCCTGACACCCAGGCAAACGTGCCAATGGCGGCGGTGGGAAAGGCTGCCACGCGGCGTGTCAACAGCGAATAACTAGCCCACATGAAGGCCGCACCGGCAGCAGCTAAATAGCCCCAAAAAGCATTGGGTGCGATGAAGTTGCCGATCGTTTCAGTGCCACGATGGGCTCCACCCAGAATCACCACGGCAGCGCCCGTAAACCCCATCAGTGCCGCCACCACATGTTGCCAGCGCAAGTGCATGCCCGGCAGCAGCACCGGGGCCAGCACCACAATCAGCAGCGGCCACAGGTAGTTGACCAAATTGGCCTGCACCGGTGGGGCCTGGCGCAGCGCCAGAAACAGCAGAAAGTGGTAGCCAAACAAGCCATACACGCCCAGGGCCAGCGTTGGCAGGGGCACACGCCAGGCGGTCAATTTGAAGCCGGACAAAGGCAGTGCGATCAAGCCGCCCACCATCAGGGACAGACCGGTGAGCAAGAACGGCGGCACATGGCTCAGCGCCACGCCCAGGCTGGCCAGACTGCTCCAAAGTGCAATTGCGCCCAGCGCCAGCCACTGCGGGTGCGTGGTGGGCTTCAAGGACGCTGGTCGGTGGATGGCCGTTGCCACAGGTTGATGCCGCCCTCCACCGCGTGCTGGTCAATGGCCTTGAGCTCATCGCCAGTGAAGATCAGGGCGCGCACGCCCGTGCTGTTGAGCAGGGCGGCGGCCTTACGCGTTTTGCCGACTGCAAAGTTATGCCACAGCCCCAGGCTGATGGCGGGCAACTTCAGGCCACTGGCACCGCAGCGGCGGAAGGGCATGATGTCATAGCGATTGCCAGAGGCTTGGTAGGTCATGAGTGGGGCTTTCGGTGGTCAGTTAAACATTGGGCGGGGGTGGCTTAAGGCGTGGCGAGCCCTTAAGGTCGCCCCATGATCTTGCGCACTGTGCCATCGGCTTTGAGCTTGGCAAACGCGACCCGGGTTTTTTGCACCACCGCGTCGCTGGTGGCGTTGCTGTAGGCCATGTACAGGCCGGTGGAGGCTTCGTCCAGTGTCAACACCTTTTCAATGCCAGTACAGTCAAACTTGGCTTGAGCGCACAAAATTTCAATGTCATCTTCTACCAACGGAAGCAGATCAACCTGGTGTTGGACGAGCTTGTTGAAACTGTCCATGACTTGAGCCGACACCACCAGGCGCTGGAAGCCCTTGCTTTGCAAGTATTGGTGGCGAACGTCATCGCGCATCACGCCAATGCTGTAGTTCTTGGCATCGGCCAGCGTTTTGACCTTCACGTCAATGCGCTCGCGCAGGCGGTACAGGTGATACTGAATCTTCATGATCTCACCAGCCCATTTGAACTGCGACTCGCGCGCCGGTGTGCGGGCTATCAGAAAAATCAGCACGTCGGGCTCTTTCAGGGCCATGTCATAGGCTCGTGCCCATGGGTAAATGTTGATCTGGTAGGGGGTCAAATCGGCGCTTTGCAGGGTTTTTTCCACCACTTCAGTGGCTGTGCCCACTACCCGTTCACCCGATTGATAGGTGTAGGGCGTGGTTTCTGTGACCCCCAGAATCGACTGGGCGTTGACCTGAGCACACGCAAGCGCAAACAAGCCAGGCAGAAACAAGGCGCAAAGCCCTGGGGGGACAAGCTGTTTCATGTTGAAAATTCCTTCCTATTCAGGTTGCACAACTGAACTTTGGCAAGGTATCGCCCGATTGCGGCCCGCTTCCTTGGCCCGGTACAGCGCCTGGTCAGCGGCCTCAAACAGGGCATCAAAACTGGTGTGCTGCCCCGATTGGAGCTGCGCCAGGCCAATGCTGATCGTCACCCAGGGCTCGACGCTGGACTTGGCGTGCGCCAGGTGCAAGTTGGCCACAGCCAGACGCAGTCGCTCAGCCACCAGCCAGGCGGCGACTTGTGTGGTGGCAGGCAGCAGCACCGCAAATTCTTCACCTCCAATGCGGGCCAGCGCATCGCCACCCCGAGGCAAAGCGTCCTGCATGGCTTGGGCCACCGCTTGCAGGCATTGGTCACCGCTGGCGTGGCCATAGTGGTCGTTGTAAGCCTTGAAATAGTCAATGTCGCAAATCAGCAAGCTCAGGGGCTGGCCGCTGCGCGTGGCACGCTGGAATTCGTCGCATTTGGCTTCATCAAAATGCCGCCGATTGAACAAGCCCGTTAAGGCATCGTGGCGCGACAGCGTTTCGAGCTGCTGGTTGGCCTGGTGCAGCGCTTCTTGCGTGGCGACAATATGGGTCATCTGGGCGTTGTGGCGCATGCTTTGCAGCAGCATTTGCGTGGTCATGGTCACCAGAGCCTGGTGTTCAGGTGGCCAGCTATTTTGGTCAGCAGGTTTACCAAAAAACAGCATGCCGTAATTTGCATCCTCGCCACGCAACAGCGCCAACGCACTGGCCCCCACCGAGGGGCTGCTGAACACACGGGCTTCCTGGGCATTCAATTGGCGGTGCAGACCCTCAGGGCTGGTGAAAAAAAGCAACTCTTCGCGCGCCAGTTTGACAGGCACAGCGGTCAGCTCGTCCAGTGCCACGAGGCTAACGGATGCGCCGTCGGCTTGCCACTGGGCGTACACGCTAAAAGCCGCTTGCCCAGGCACCGGCACCAGCCAGAACGCATGGTGAACCCCCAGGTGTTGCGCCACCTGGGTCAGGCATTCCTGTTGACAGCTGTCAAACGAGGTATGCGAGGCGTGAATCAGCTGATTCGACAGGGCCAGCACCAATTGCTGTGCCTGGTTGAGTGACTCCAGCTCGGTAGTCCGTAACCGTACCATGTCGGCCAGGTGGTCACGGTGTTCGCCCAATTCGTTTTCATATTGTTGCTGGCGCACCAAGTAGTCTGCCAATTTGCCTTGCAACTGGTTGACACCGTTCTCCAGCAGGGTCAGCTCGTCGTGCAGCGCCGGGTTGCGCGCCAGCAGCAAGGGCTCGCCCATGGCATCCGGCGTGAGCTGGCCCAGATGTTGCGCAATGTGCTGCACATGCCTGGTGACGCTGCGACTGAACACCAACATGATCAGCCCGGCCAGCAGCAGCGACTGCAGCAGCTGGGCTATGACGATGTCAAAAATTTCACCACGCAAGTCTGCCCACAATACCCGTTCGTCACCCGCCAGCGTCAGCTCACCCATAGGCTCTGAACCGCCTGGGAAAGGGATATACGCCAAGTCCAGCCTTAGGGTCGGTGCCAGGGTGGACGCTTGCCAGCCTGGTGCAGTGCGCTCCAGCACTTCAGGCGCACGGGTTTTGGAAGCCATCTTGAGCGTGATGCGACCCACGGTGCTGACCCGTGCCGCGCTGTCCATGTGGGCTTGCAAGGCTTCCCGATCCATTTCCCAAATCGCCTTGCTCAGGGTTTGCTGGTAGACCTGTTCTACCAACATCAAGTCTGCGTTCATGGCAGCCCAGTTTTCTTGCCAGGCCCAATAGGCTCTTGCTGCCACCGCAAGTAAGGTGAAGGCCAGGCTAAAACCCAGCGTGGCCCAGACCAGGCGCAAGCCCAGCGAATGCTTAAAGCCACTTCTTTTTGAGTGCATCGTAGCTGCCGTTATCTTTGATTTTGACCAGCGCCTTGCGCAGTCTTTCCACCAGGGCATCTGGGGTTTTGGGGCCAAAAGCCATGTAAAGCCCGTCACTGCTCAGCTCACGGATAGCATAACTGCGCGCCAGACTTTTGGCTGGGTCATCACCGGCCTGACGCACCAGGTAAGTAGCGACCAGCTCGGTCATGATCCACAGGTCAACCCGGCCTTGTTTGAGCTTGTCGTAGTTCAGCTCGTAGCGGACGCTGGACTGCAGGTTTTTGCCCTTTTGAAACCCCTTGGAAATCAAAAATTGTTCGCCTACGTCTTCATTCACCGTGGCAGTCTGGTAGCTTTTGGCCTGGGCCAGCTGGGTGAAATGCAGTTGGCGTTGAGGCAGTGAGTAGAGGTAAAAATCAGTGGGGGCAATCATGCCGACCCACTTGAACAAGGACTCGCGCTGTGGTGTTCGGGCAATGGAATAAATCAGCACGCTGTCGGCGTGTTGCGCGGTTTCATAAGCACGCGCCCAAGGCTGGGACTGAAAGTTGCCGTGGATGTTGGCTTCTTGCAAGACCGCTCGCACCACCTCGGTGCTGAAGCCGGTCAGGCGACCCTGTTCGGTGTAGTTGTAGGGCGGGAATTCTTCGGTCACCACCTGCAGGGTTTCAGCCCGTGCCAGGTTGACCAAGGCGGCAGACATTGCCAGCAAGGTCAGGAAAAACAGCTTTCGCCATGGTCGAGTCATGTCACCCCCGTGTGGTTCAAGTTCAGAAGTGGTCTGCAAGCATGAAGCAAGATACTACCGCAGCTGACTGCAGGGGCTTGGTGTCCGTGCTTGCCTCATCATGAATTTAAGCCTTTATGTGCTTTAGCCCTTATGAATAAAGCGCAAGCAGCTATTATTATGATAGCGGTTTGAGCAACTCCGCCAAATCACTCTCAGAAAACAGTGGCTGCTTGCGCCCCACAGCGCCGCTGTACATGCTTTCGGCCAACTGTGCTTTGCGCTCTTGCAGCGCCAAAATGCGCTCCTCGATCGTGCCTTGCGCCACCAGTTTGACCACCCACACGCTTTGCGTCTGGCCAATGCGGTGGGCGCGGTCGGTGGCCTGGGCTTCTACGGCCGGGTTCCACCAGGGGTCGTAGTGGATCACGGTGTCGGCTTGGGGCAGGTTCAGGCCAGTGCCGCCAGCTTTTAGGCTGATTAAAAACAGCGGTACTTGGCCGCTGGTGAACTGGTCAATGATCTCGTCGCGCTTCTGGCTCTGGCCGGTGAGTTTGACCCATTGGATGTTGCGCTTTTTTAGCTCGGCTTCGATCAGCGTCAACATGCTGGTGAATTGCGAGAACAGCAAAATGCGCCGCCCCTCGCTCAGCATCTCGGGCAGCAGTTGCATCAGTTGGTCGAGCTTGGCCGAGGTCTTGACCTTTTGCGCCGCCGCCAGCTTGAGCAGATGCGGGTCGCAGCACACCTGGCGCAGCTTCAGCAGCGCGTCCAGGATGGTGATTTGCGACTTGGCCAGACCCTTGGTGTTGAGCGCCTCGCGCACGGTTTTTTCCATGCCCAGACGGATGGTTTCGTACAGGTCGGCCTGCTTGCCTTCCAGCTCGACGCGCATCACCGTCTCGACCTTGGGCGGCAGCTCGTGCGCCACCACGGCCTTGGTCCGACGCAGCATGAACGGCGTGACGCGCGCGCGCAGCTGCTGCGTGGCCTCTGGGTCGCCCAGCTTTTCAATTGGTTTGCGAAACAGTTCGCCAAAATGTTTTTGACTGCCCAGAAAACCCGGCATCAAAAAGTGGAACAGGCTCCACAGCTCGCCCAGGTTGTTTTCCATCGGCGTGCCTGACAGACACAGGCGATGCCGGGTGTTGAGCTGGCTGACCACCTCGGCGGCATGGGTGTTGGCGTTTTTGATGTTTTGTGCCTCGTCCAGCACCACCAGATGCCACTGGCCTTGCAACCAGCCTTCGCGGTCGCGCGGCAGCAGCGAATAGGGGGCGATGACAAGGTCGTGGTCGTGCGTGCTGCCGGTCACCTCATGCCGATCCGCGCCGTGGATCACCAGCGTGCGCAGCTCGGGGCAAAAGCGTTCGGCCTCTTTGCGCCAGTTGCCCATCAGACTCACCGGCGCAATGATGAGGGCTGGCAGGGTCAGGCGGCCAGCGTCTTTTTCGATCTGAATGTGCGCCAGGGTTTGCAGTGTTTTGCCCAGCCCCATGTCGTCGGCCAGAATGCCGGCCAGACCGTATTCGCGCAAAAACTGCAGCCAGTTCACGCCTTGCTGCTGGTAGGGGCGCAGCGTGGCGTTAACGCTTTTAGGCAACGCCACTTCGGGCATTTCAGCCCGTCCACTGAGTTTGGTCACCATCTCGCGCAGGTGCTGTGAGCCTGCCCACACTGCACCTTCGCCTAGGCTGGCGGTGGTGCGCAGCGCGTCCATGCGCGAGAGTTTCAGGCTGTCGCCGCTGAAGTCATGGTCGCGGTCGCCCACCAGTTCCAGCAAAGCACCCATCCAGGGACGCAGGTTGTCGGTGGGCAGGCGGATGAAGCCGCCGCCCGCTTGCGGCAGGTAGACAAAAGGCGGTAGCTCTGGCAGCCCGGTTTGAGCGTCACGCGAGCTGCGAGCTGCCACCGCAATCAGTTCGGGCAGCAGCGGCAAAATGTTGTGGCGTACCCCATTGATGTCCATGCCCAAGGACAAATCGAACCACGGCGAGGTGGCTTCGTCATCGCCCTGAGCGTCCAGGTTCACGCTCAGCGTTTCGCCGTGGGCTATCCAGTCTTTCAGGGCGTCGTCCAGCGTGACTTCAAAACCCGCATGGCGCAGCTCGGCGTAGTCTTCATCGGCCCAACGCAACCAGGTTTGCTGCGAGCCGCTGCCGCTCAAGCCAAACACGCCTTGCGCGTGTGCGGACAACCCCAGGTTCATCAGGTGGGTGATGGCTTCCAGCTCGGACTGGGGGTCGCGGTGCAACAAGCAGCGCGTCTTGCCGTCGTCCACCAACACCGTCGTGCCCTGTCCGACCCACCAGCCCTTGCGGCCTTGGTAATCAAAACGCAGGGTGGCGGTGAGCAGACCGGCGGTGTTGACATCGGCGGGTGAGGTGGGCGTCAGGTGCAGACAGGCTTTGGGCGTGATACCACTCAAGGTTTGCAGCTGCTCCAGCATGGGGGGCATGGGTACCGACCCGAGTCGCTCGACCAATGCCGCCTGGTGTTTTTTGAGTGCCGAAGCTTTGAGTGGCGGCGACTTCAGCAGCACAGCAACCTGCCCCATGCTCATGTCGCGCACCAAGGCTTGGCCGCATGTGTGGTTGTAGCTGTCCAAGTAAAGCGGCGGGGTGTTCATGCACAGCTTGGCCTGGGGTTGATCCAGCAAGGGGCGCAGCACCCAGTTGCTTTCTTCGCTGGCGAGCTGGCTGACCTCGTGCCATTGCCAGCGAACCTCCAGCGGCACACCCCAAGTCACCGGCTTGAGTGGCATGGCGGGTTGGCCGTTGGCATCACCCACAAACAGCCGTCCGGTGCTGGCAGCAAGCTCTAGCGCTTGCACCCCAAACTTGCCTTCAATGGTGACGCGGGACTTGACACCGTAGCTGTAAAAATAGTTGCTCGCCACACTGCGTTGCGCACGCATCAGTTGCAGTACATCGTGGTCGGCGTCGCTTGCCATGTCGAAAATTGGCTGGCCACGCTCAGGGTCAAATTTGAGTTGTTTGGCCTTGGCCCAGCCACCGGTGACCTTGGGGTAGGACACCACCACTTCCATCGTCAGCGTTGGGTTGGCGTCGCGCGCAGACCCCAGGTTAAGAAGGTATAAAAACTGCTCATGGCGTTCAACTTTGCTTGCGCGCGGCTGGATCGATGACGCTTTGACGCCACCACGTTCAAGCTCCCCAAGCCACTGGATGACTTGATTTTCTGCCTCCAGTTGGGCGGCAGCTTGGCGCCTGGCCAGATCGGCCTGGCGTTGGGCTGCAAGTTCTTGCTCAGTCAGTGGTTTGTAGCTGGGGGTGGCGGCATGGCCTCCCAGAATTTGCTGCCCTTTGTAGGCGGCCTTGATCATCAGGGCAATGCCGTGCTTGCACTGGTAGCCCATCGGGCAGGTGCAGTCACTGTCCCAGTCCAGCACGCGGCCGTCCGGGCTGCGCTTGACTTCCACCGAGACCTTGTAGGGATGGCGTGCCGAACCCTGCACCGCGCCAGTCAACAGCCAAACATCTTGCAGCGGTTCGATGCCCAAGTCCAGTACATGCTGACTGCGGTAAATCTCCAGCGCACGCGCATAGCTGCTGCTGCTGCAGCGCTGCACCAGCGTCGCCAAATCTAGCCAGAGACTGGGTGCCGATTGATAATTCTGCATAAAAACGGCCTCTAGCCCTTATTCATCAAGCGCAATTAGCTATTTAAATAATAGTAAATTTAAGCGATGGTTTGACCCATGGCATGTCCAGCTTGCACGTCAGCGTGGTAGCTGCTGCGCACCATGGCACCCACGGCGGCGTGGCTGAAGCCCATCTCGTAGGCCTTGGCCTCGAACATTTTGAACACGTCTGGATGCACGTAGCGTTTGACCGTCAGGTGGCTGGTGCTGGGGGCCAAGTACTGGCCAATGGTCAGCATGTTGATGCCATGGGCGCGCATGTCGCGCATCACGTCCAGAATCTCGTCGTCGGTCTCGCCCAAGCCCACCATCAGGCCACTTTTGGTTGGCACGTTGGGGTGCAGCGCCTTGAACTTTTTCAGCAGGTTCAGACTGAACTGGTAGTCGCTTCCCGGACGCGCTTCTTTGTACAGGCGCGGGATGGTTTCCAGGTTATGGTTCATCACGTCGGGCGGTGCGGCTTTAAGAATCTCAAGCGCGCGGTCGTCGCGGCCGCGGAAGTCGGGCACCAAGACCTCAATTTGCGTTTGCGGCGATTTGGCGCGGATGTGCTCGATGCACGACACAAAGTGCCCGGCGCCGCCGTCGCGCAAATCATCCCGGTCCACGCTGGTGATGACCACGTACTTGAGCTTGAGCTGGGCAATGGTGTTGGCCAGGTTGACCGGCTCGTTGGCATCCAGCGGGTCGGGGCGGCCGTGGCCGACGTCGCAAAACGGGCAACGCCGGGTGCACTTGTCGCCCATGATCATGAAGGTGGCGGTGCCGTGGCCAAAGCATTCGCCAATGTTGGGACAACTGGCTTCCTCGCACACCGTCACCAGTTTGTTGGCACGCAATACGTCCTTGATTTCATAAAAGCGCGTGGTGGGTGAACCGGCTTTGACCCGAATCCACTCCGGTTTGCGCAAAATTTCGCCCTGCACCACCTTGACCGGAATGCGCGACAGCTTGGCGGCCGACTTTTGCTTGGCCAGCGGGTTGTAGTCTTGCTGCGACTGAGCCTCGCGCACGGTGGGGCTGGCGAGCGCAGCGGTCTGGTCAACAGCGGGCGGTGTTTGGTCAGCGTTTTGTGTTTGGGTGACGTTTTGGTTCATAGGTGTTTTGGTCAATGTCAAGGGGCAAGGTAGGTGGCCAGCTTGTGGCTCAGCACCCGGGCAGCCTCGTCCCAGCTGACGGAAACGCCGATTGTAAAAAGGTCTACGGTTTGTAATCCTGAATAGCCACAGGGGTTGATGCGTGAGTAGGGTTCCAGGTTCATCGCCACATTCAGCGCCACGCCGTGGTAAGTGCAGTTGCGGCTGACCTTGATGCCCAACGCGGCAATTTTTCCGAGGCCGGTGAAGTCGGGGGCGGCAGGATTTGGCTTCAAGCCAGAACTATCGGGGTCAGAGCCGTTGCGCTGCGCGGCCGAATCCGACCCCGATAATGCTTGCGCCGTAAGTATATTGAGGTGCAACGGCTCTGACCCCAATTCTGTAGCGATGTTGACTTTTCTTTGGGGGCGCTGGGGCAAAAGCGCGTGCGATGCCGGGTCATCCAGCCGCACATAAATCCCCGGCGCGCCCGCCACCCGATGCCCAGTGATGCCAAAGTGCAGCAGGGTGCGGATCACCGCTTCTTCGATTCGGTAGACGTATTCCTTGACGAAATAGCCTCGGCGTTTCAGGTCTAGCAGCGGATACGCCAGCACCTGCCCCGGCCCGTGGTAAGTGACCTGGCCGCCGCGATTGGTCTGCACCACGGGGATGCTGCCAGGGTTAAAAATATGTTCTTTTTTGCCCGCCAGACCTTGTGTATAAACTGGCGCGTGCTCGCAAATCCATAGCTCATCTGGCGTGTTTTCGGAGCGCGCAGCGGTGAAGTCCTGCATCGCCGCATAAGTCGGCTCATAGGCTACCAGGCGGCCCAAAAAAATTGGGGGCAACGTCGAATGAATTGCAGTCGTCATGGTTGGTTGACTTAAAGCACCACCTTGACCATCGGGTGCGTCGACAGCGTGCGGTAAATCTCGTCGAGCTGCGCACGGCTGGTGGCGTTGATGGTGATGGTCACGCCCAGGTATTTGCCGCCCTTGCTTTCGCGCAGCTCGATGGTGCGGGCATCAAAGCTGGGGTCAAATTGTTCCGCTATGTGGGTGATGGCGTGAACCAGGCCATCCACCCGTTGGCCCATGACCTTGATCGGAAAAGTGCAGGGGTAAATGATGAGTGAATCTGGCTCGTTACCAGTGGTATTGGGTGTGTTTTTCGGGCTTTGTTCTTGCATCATGACTTTTGGGCTTTTTGGGAGTTCGGTTTCTCCGTATAATTGAAGGCTGATCTAAACACGGCCGGGCTGTAAAGTAAGCGTAATGTAAATGGTGACAATACCACCTTCAGGGGCGCAGGACTCATGGCTCGATAGCAACGATAGCGAGTCAACAGACTTTGTGCCATTGACCCGGTCGCAGGCGCAAGCCCTGGCGGCGGCGCATCCTGCCATTTCTCCGTGGTGGGTGGTGCTGGGTCAAGCGGTGGTGGGGGTGTTAGCTACCCTGGTGGCCTGGGCGGTGTTTGGTGAGGTTTCTGCCAAATCGGTGGCCAGCGGGGCATTGGCGGTGGTGATTGCGGCGGCATTGTTTGCCCGGGGTATCACCAGCCAGTTTTCAAAAGCCAATCCGGGTACGGCGGTGATGAGCTTCTTTGTATGGGAGCTGGTCAAGATTGTGGTGACGCTGGGGGTGCTGTTGGCAGCCCATCGTCTGGTGAAGGATTTGAGTTGGCCGGCCATGCTGGTTGGCCTGGTTGTCACCCTGAAGGTGTATTGGCTAGCGCTGGCGTTCAAACGCAAGCCTAAAGCCGGTGCAAATAGTTAACGCTTAACGGCAAAAGTAACTGATCAAAGAGTAACTGATGGCTGCTGAAGAAAACGCTGTAAAAGAAGTTCTGACTGCTGGTGACTACATTGGCCACCATTTGCATCACCTGCAGACGGGCAAACAGTCCGGCGTGATTGACATGTCGGTGTTGAATCTTGATTCCATTTTTTGGTCGGTGTTGCTGGGTTGCCTGGGCATGTTTGTGATGTGGCGTGTGGCCAAGAGCGTCACCTCTGGCGTGCCAGGGCGCATGCAGGCGGCGGTCGAAATTCTGCTTGAAATGGTCGACACCCAGGCCAAGGGCATCATCCACAATGCTGAGTCACGCAAGTTTGTGGGGCCCTTGGCTTTAACGGTGTTTGTCTGGGTGTTTTTGCTCAATTCCATGGACTTCTTGCCAGTCGATTTGCTGCCACTGATTTGGGAATTTGTTTATGGCGCAGCCGGTGGCGATGTGCATCATGCCTACATGCGCGTGGTGCCTACGGCTGATTTGTCCACCACGCTGGCCATGTCGACCTCGGTGTTGCTGGTTTGTTTGTACTACAACATCAAGATCAAAGGTGCCGGTGGCTGGGCGCACGAGCTGGTGACGGCTCCGTTTGGCACCAGTAAAAACCCGTTGTTTGCGCTTATCCTGGGTGTGCTCAACTTTGCCATGCAAATGATTGAATTCACCGCCAAAACGGTGTCGCACGGCATGCGGTTGTTTGGCAACATGTATGCGGGCGAATTGGTGTTTATGCTGATCGCGCTGATGGGTGCGGTTGGTTTTGGTTCGGCCACGGGCATCGCTTTGTGGTTTGGGCATGTGGTGGCGGGCACGGGTTGGGCAATTTTTCACATTTTGATTGTTGCCCTGCAAGCCTTTATTTTCATGATGCTGACCCTGGTATATGTGGGTCAGGCGCATGACCACCACTGATGGTTTGTAGGTAGTTTTTTCTTTTTCTTTTCAACTTGAATCCATAGGAGCTTTAAATGGAAAACGTGCTTGGTTTCGTGGCGCTGGCCGCTGGTTTGATTATTGGTCTGGGCGCTGTTGGTGCTTGTATCGGTATTGGCATCATGGGTAGCAAATACCTCGAAGCAGCTGCCCGTCAACCCGAGTTGATGAATGAACTGCAAACCAAAATGTTCTTGCTGGCTGGTCTGATTGACGCTGCGTTCCTGATTGGCGTGGGTATCGCGATGATGTTTGCGTTTGCCAACCCGTTCGTTTTGAAGTAATTCCGTTCGCCTTTCACTAACTAGAGAGGGGTTGTTGTGAGTATTAACGCAACATTCTTCGCGCAACTGGCGGTGTTTTTCATGCTGGTGGTGTTCACGATGAAATTCGTGTGGCCGCCGATTGCAAAAGCACTTGATGAACGCGCACAGAAAATCGCAGACGGCCTGGCTGCTGCTGACAAGGCCAAGGCCGAACTTTCCAGCGCCAACAAGCGTGTGGAAGACGAGCTGGTCAAGTCACGCACCGAGACCGCTGGTCGTCTGGCCGACGCAGAGCGCCGTGCCTTGTCCATCATCGAGGAAGCAAAAGCCAAAGCCGCTGACGAAGGCAACAAGATTGTTGCTGCCGCCAAGGCCGAAGCCGAGCAGCAAACCGTCAAGGCGCGTGAAGCACTGCGTGAGCAGGTGGCTGCACTGGCCGTGAAGGGTGCTGAGCAGATTCTCCGCAAGGAAGTCAATGCTGGCGTGCATGCTGATTTGTTGTCTCGTTTAAAGACCGAGCTTTAAGAGAACGTCATGGCTGAACTTGCCACTATTGCCCGCCCCTACGCTGAGGCTTTGTTCAAAGCCAGCGTGAATGATGCGAACGCTGTCTTAACCTGGCTTGATGAGCTTGCCTGCGTGTCGGCGCAAGCCCAGCTGCTGCAATTTGCGGACAGCCCTGCTGCAACCAACGAACAGGTGTATGCGGTGGTGTCCGGTGTCATGAAATCTGCGTTAAACGAACACGCGCAAAATTTCATTCGCACCGTGATTGCCAACAACCGCTTGGCGTTTGTACCTGAAGTTGCGGCGCAGTTTCGGTCGCTGGTCAATGCCAAAAGTGGCTCCAGCGATGCGGTCATTTACAGCGCCTTTCCGATGGAAGGTGCTGCATTGGCAGAAGCTTCGCAAGTGCTTGAAAAACGTTTTGCGCGCAAGCTCAATGTGTCCGTTGAGCTGCAGCCTGAGCTCATTGGTGGCATCAGGGTGGTCGTGGGTGACGAAGTTCTTGACACCTCTGTCAAGGCCCGTTTGGAACAAATGAAAATGGCTCTGATCGCTTAAGGCTTTTGCCTTGAGAGACGAGCCTGTTTAACGAAAGAAGGAAAGAGTCATGCAACTCAATCCCGCAGAGATTTCTGAACTGATCAAGAGCCGTATTGAAGGTTTGTCTGCCGCGTCAGACATCCGAAATCAAGGCACGGTGGTTTCCGTGACCGACGGTATTTGCCGTATCCACGGTCTGTCTGACGTGATGCAGGGCGAAATGCTTGAATTCCCGGCAGATGCCCAAGGGCAAGCCAGCTACGGCTTGGCGCTGAACCTGGAGCGCGACTCGGTCGGTTCCGTGATTTTGGGTGCCTACGAGCACATTTCTGAAGGCGACACCGTCAAATGCACGGGCCGTATTCTGGAAGTGCCGGTAGGCCCCGAGCTCAAAGGCCGTGTGGTCAATGCCCTGGGTCAGCCGATTGATGGCAAAGGCCCGATCAACGCCAAGATGACCGACGTGATTGAAAAAGTGGCGCCCGGCGTGATCGCCCGCCAGTCAGTTGACCAACCCATGCAGACCGGCTTGAAGTCGATTGACTCGATGGTGCCGGTGGGTCGTGGTCAGCGCGAATTGATCATTGGCGACCGGCAAACCGGCAAAACAGCTGTGGCCATTGACGCCATCATCAATCAAAAAGGTCAGAACATGACCTGCGTTTATGTGGCCATTGGCCAAAAAGCCTCCAGCGTGAAAAACGTGGTGCGTTCCCTTGAGCAAGCCGGCGCCATGGAATACACCATTGTGGTGGCCGCTACTGCTTCTGAATCTGCCGCTATGCAATACGTGAGCGCTTATTCTGGCTGCACCATGGGCGAGTATTTCCGCGACCGCGGCGAAGACGCCCTGATTGTGTATGACGATCTGTCCAAGCAAGCCGTGGCTTACCGTCAGGTGTCACTGCTGTTGCGTCGCCCACCAGGCCGTGAAGCCTACCCTGGCGACGTGTTTTATCTCCACAGCCGCCTGCTGGAACGCGCCGCTCGCGTCAACGTCAAATATGTTGAAGACTTCACCAAAGGCGAAGTCAAAGGCAAAACCGGTTCTTTGACCGCCTTGCCGATCATTGAAACGCAAGCCGGCGACGTGTCAGCCTTCGTGCCAACCAACGTGATTTCCATCACTGACGGCCAGATCTTTCTGGAAACCAACTTGTTTAACGCTGGCATTCGTCCTGCAATTAATGCTGGTATCTCGGTGTCCCGCGTGGGTGGTGCGGCACAAACCAAGCTGATCAAGAACCTCTCTGGCGGTATCCGTACCGACTTGGCTCAGTACCGTGAACTGGCTGCGTTCGCGCAGTTTGCCTCGGATCTTGATGAAGCCACCCGCAAACAGCTTGACCGTGGTGCACGCGTGACAGAGTTGCTCAAGCAGGCTCAATACAGCCCCTTGCCAATTTCATTGATGGCTGCCACCTTGTTCACGGTGAACAAAGGTTTTCTGGACGATGTGCCGGTCAACAAGGTACTGGCTTTTGAGCATGGCCTGCACGGCTATCTGAAAGATAAATACGCAGCCCTTCTGGCCAAGCTCGAAGCCGCTCGTGCCATGGACAAAGACGCGGAAGCCGAATTGAACACTGCAGTTGCTGCCTTCAAGAAGTCGTTTGCTTAAGGTCACCTCACAAAAAGAAGGAGACTGATATGGCTACTGGCAAGGAAATACGCGGCAAGATCAAAAACTTCGAAAGCACGAAGAAGATCACTAAGGCCATGGAGATGATTTCCGTCTCCAAAATGCGTAAAGCTCAAGAGCGCATGCGTGCGGCTCGACCGTACGCTGAAAAAGTGCGCAATATTGCCGCGCATTTGGGGCAAGCCAACCCCGAGTATGTGCATGCCTTCATGAAGCCCAACACGGCCAAGGTGGTGGGGATGATTGTGGTGAGCACCGACAAAGGCCTGTGCGGCGGTTTGAACACCAACGTGCTGCGCGGCGTGACCAATAAACTGCGCGACGTACAAGCAGCGGGCATGAGTACACAAGCCGTCGCCATTGGCAACAAAGGGCTGGGGTTTCTCAATCGCATTGGTGCCAAGGTGGTGTCACAAGTGACACAACTCGGCGACCGTCCGCACCTTGAGCGCCTGATTGGTCCAGTCAAAGTGTTGCTGGATGCTTACGCCAACGGCGAACTTAATGCGGTCTACCTGACCTACACGCGTTTCATCAACACGATGAAACAAGAGGTGGTGATGGAACAACTGTTGCCCTTGTCCGCCGTGCAAATGCAGGAGCAAGCCCGTGACAGTGAGGCCAAGCATGGCAGCAAGCATGGCTGGGACTACATTTACGAGCCGGATGCACAAAGCGTGATCAACGACCTGCTGGTGCGCTACGTGGAAGCGCTGGTGTTCCAGGCCGTGGCCGAAAACATGGCCTCAGAACACGCTGCGCGCATGGTGGCCATGAAAGCGGCTACCGACAACGCCGGCAACGTGATTGGTGAGTTGAAGCTGGTCTACAACAAGACCCGTCAGGCCGCCATCACCAAAGAGTTGTCAGAAATTGTCTCCGGTGCCGCTGCCATCAGCGCCTAAGCCGCAACTTGCACACGCACTATTTCATTTAAATTGGAGCAGAACCAAATGGCTCAAGATACTCAAAAGAACGCAAACGTTCAAGGCAAGATTGTTCAGTGCATTGGCGCTGTGGTCGACGTGGAATTTCCACGCGCCCAGATGCCGCACATTTATGATGCGCTCAAACTCGAAGGCTCGGCTCTGACGCTTGAAGTGCAGCAACAACTGGGCGACGGCATTGTCCGCACCATTGCTTTGGGCTCCAGTGACGGCTTGCGTCGTGGCCTGATGGTGACCAACACCGGCAACCCGATTTCTGTGCCCGTGGGCACGGCCACACTGGGTCGCATCATGGACGTGCTGGGCAACCCGATTGACGAACGTGGTCCTGTCAACACCACCCAACGCGCGGCCATTCACCGCACGGCACCCACATACGACGAGCTCAGCCCCTCACAAGAGCTGCTGGAAACCGGCATCAAGGTGATTGACCTGGTGTGCCCGTTTGCCAAGGGCGGCAAGGTTGGCCTGTTCGGTGGTGCCGGTGTGGGCAAGACCGTGAACATGATGGAACTGATCAACAACATTGCCAAAGCGCACAGCGGCTTGTCGGTGTTTGCCGGTGTGGGTGAACGTACCCGTGAAGGCAATGACTTTTATCATGAAATGGCCGACTCCGGCGTGGTCAACCTGGAGAAGCTTGAAGACTCCAAGGTGTCCATGGTGTACGGTCAAATGAATGAGCCCCCAGGAAACCGTCTGCGCGTGGCTCTGACCGGCCTGACCATTGCCGAATCGTTCCGCGACGAAGGCAAAGACGTGCTCTTCTTTGTGGACAACATTTACCGCTACACCCTGGCTGGTACCGAAGTGTCCGCGCTGTTGGGCCGTATGCCTTCAGCTGTGGGCTATCAGCCGACGCTGGCCGAAGAAATGGGCCGCCTGCAAGAGCGCATCACCTCCACCAAGGTCGGTTCCATCACTTCCATCCAGGCGGTGTACGTGCCAGCCGATGACTTGACCGACCCGTCGCCTGCCACCACCTTTGCTCACTTGGACTCCACCGTGGTGCTGAGCCGTGACATCGCTTCCCTGGGTATTTACCCCGCCGTGGATCCGCTCGATTCCACCAGCCGTCAGCTCGATCCGAATGTGGTCGGTCTGGACCACTACGAAACCGCCCGCGCCGTACAGGGCACACTGCAACGCTACAAAGAGCTGCGCGACATCATTGCGATCTTGGGTATGGACGAATTGGCACCTGAAGACAAGCTCACTGTGGCTCGTGCTCGCAAGATTCAGCGTTTCCTGTCGCAACCCTTCCACGTGGCCGAAGTGTTCACCGGCTCGCCTGGCAAATACGTCAGCTTGGCAGAAACCATTCGCGGCTTCAAGATGATTGTGGCTGGCGAGTGTGACCACCTGCCGGAACAAGCCTTCTACATGGTGGGTACGATTGACGAAGCGTTTGAGAAAGCCAAAAAAGTCTGATGACTTTGCGGGACAGACCTTTAGCCCTGTCCCCAACTGATTAGGAAAAAAATGAACACTATTCATGTTGATGTGGTGAGTGCCGAAGAATCCATCTTCTCTGGCGAAGCGCGTTTTGTGGCGCTGCCCGGTGAAGCAGGCGAGCTAGGCATCTACCCGCGCCACACCCCCCTGATCACACGCATCAAGGCCGGTTCGGTGCGCATTGAAAAGGCCGATGGCAATGAAGAGTTCGTCTTCGTGGCCGGCGGCATTCTTGAAGTGCAACCCAACTGCGTGACGGTGCTGTCTGATACCGCCGTGCGTGGTAAAGACCTTGACGAAGAAAAAGTCAATGCGGCCAAGCAAGCAGCCGAAGATGCCGTCAAAAACGCCAAGACTGATCTTGACCTGGCCCGGGCATCGTCCGAACTGTCCGTCATGGCTGCCGAAATTGCCGCGTTGCGCAAATACCGCCAGAAAAAGTAAGCAACGTTTTCGCTACTCATCAAACCCGCATCACATTCGTGTCATGCGGGTTTTTTGTGACTCAACCCAAAACGGGCGAATTGGGTAGTTCGTTGGGGTTGCGCTGCAGCTTGTCCAACGCAAAATGCTGTTGCAGCAGCGTCGTCACCTCATCCACAGCTTGGGTCAGTCCCAGCTCAAAGTCACCGGCTTTGAATGCCAGCTCCATGCGCTTGGCCAAGTGTTGCCAGGTTTCGACGGAAACCAGGTTGTTCAAACCCCGATCCGCTACGATTTCCAGTCGACGCTCCACTAGCAGCAGGTAAATCAACACCCCGTTGTTGTGCTGGGTGTCCCAGACGCGTAGCTTGCCAAACATGGACAGCGCGCGCCGACGCACCACCTGCGCCATGGGTAGGTCCAGCCAGAGGTAGCTGGTGGGCATAGCGGCCTCAACATAGATCCGAATCTCGCCGCTGTGCCCCGATTCGCTTTGTTCCACACGGGCTGCCAACTTGTCCAACAAGCTCGTCGGAATCGTTTGCCGGGTTGCAGCATTGCTCTGCCAGCGGTGTTTGAAAACGCGTACCAGTCGTTGCCACATCACCAGTCCCCCGAGGCACCACCGCCTCCAAAATCACCACCGCCACCTGAGCTGAAACCGCCACCAAAGCCGCCCGAACCCGAGCCAGAGCCCGATCCAAAACCACCACCATGGCCCCAACTGCCATGCGATCGGCCCCCACCGAACCCGTGGGCACGGGTGCCCTGCAGCAAGGTGAACAGCAGCGCCAGTACCCCAGCCACACCCGCGATCCACAGACTGGCCGTGAGCGTCATGGCGATCACGCCGGCTACACCGCCAGTGGCCAAGGCTCCCAGTTTGTTCCCCAAAATGCCTTTGGAGACCGCACCGACCACAGGCACAGCAATGAACATGAAAATTCCCAGTTGCATCCAGTCAAAATCCCCAGCCTGGGCAGAAGTTGCGGGGGTGGGGGCTGGCAAGCCCTCGCCGCTGATCAGCCCCATGATGCGCTGTGTACCCGCCTCCAGCCCACCGGCCACATCGCCCTGTTTGAAGCGGGGGGTGATGGCTTCGTCAATGATGCGTTTGGCCGCCAGGTCGGGGATGGCACCCTCAAGCGTTTTGGCCACCTCGATGCGCAGTTTGTGGTCTTGCAGCGCCACGACCAGCAGCAGGCCGTCACCGATGCCCTTGCGACCTATCTTCCAGCTGTTGGCCACCCGGTTGGCATAGGAGGCTATGTCTTCGGGCTGCGTGCTCGACACCAGCAGCAGCACCACCTGTGCGCCCTTGGCTTGCTCGAAAGAGGCGAGTTTGCTTTCCAGCGCGTCGTGTTTCGCCGCAGTCAATGTGCCCGTGGTGTCGACCACATGGCCGCTTAGCACCGGCACGGCTTGTTGGGCGAAGGCTGGCCAACCCAGGCAGGTCAAGGCCAGCAACAGCCCAATGCAGCGCAGGGTCCAGGCATGCAACGCAACCCACACTGCGCGGCGCATGCCTGGGCGCGGGTAGGTGCTCATTTCTTGTTGAAATCAACCACCGGTGGCGCTGAAATGACGGCTTCGTTTTGCACCGAGAAATTGGGCTTGGGCGCGTAGCTGAAGACCATGGCGGTCAGGTTGCTCGGGAAACTGCGGGCCAGCACGTTGTAGTCTTGCACCGACTGGATGTAGCGGTTGCGCGCCACGGTGATACGGTTCTCTGTGCCCTCAAGTTGCACCCGCAGGTCGCTAAAGCCCTGGTTGGCCTTCAGGTTGGGGTACTGCTCCACCGTGACCATCAAGCGGCTCAGGGCCGAGCCCAGTTCCCCTTGCGCAGACTGAAACTTGGCAAACGCTTCCGGGTTGTTGAGGGTCTCGGGGGTAACCTGCATCGAGGTGGCCTTGGCGCGCGCCTCAATCACTTTGGTGAGGGTTTCCTGCTCAAAATTGGCTTCGCCCTTGACCGTGGCCACAATGTTGGGCACCAGGTCGGCACGACGCTGGTATTGGTTCAGCACCTCGCTCCAGGCCGACTTGGTTTGTTCGTCCAGCCGTTGAAAATCGTTGTAGCCACAGCCTGTGAGCAGCAGGGCGGCAAGCAGCATCAAAAACCAGCGTTTCATGGGTGTCTCCAAAACCAAAAACATAACGGTAGCATACGTCAGCAGGACACCCTGAACAGGGCATCACAAATAAGGTCAAAATCAGCGCTTCTAAGTTATCCCATTGCCATGTCAAAAATCAAAAAAACAGCAGCCACCGTTGGCGGCTCCGCGGACGACACTGAAACCAAGTTTTATGAGGCGCTGCAGACCTCGGATCTGGATCGTTTGATGGCCTGCTGGGCCGACGAAGACGAGGTCATTTGCGTCCACCCGGGCGGCCCGCGCCTGATTGGACTGGGGGCGATACGGGCGGCTTTTGAGTCGATGTTTTCCAATGGCACTCTTCGCATTGAAGCGCAGTCCGTGCGCAAAATCGAGGCCATGGGCAGCAGCGTGCACAGCGTGCGTGAGCGCATTGAAATCCTGACCAATGAAGGCCCTCTTGATGCCTTTGTAATGGCCACCAACGTGTACCACAAGACCGCTCAGGGCTGGCGGCTGGTGGCGCACCATGCCAGCCCCGGCAATCCACGCGAAGCCGAGGACGTGACAGAACGTCCGCCGGTGTTGCATTAATATGCCTCTAGCCCCCGTGCTACCTGCGCACATAGCTACTATAAACAGAGCGCCATGGTGGCTCCCGGGCGGCCACGCACAGACCATTTGGCCAGCACTGCACGCGCGTCACATGGCCTCCCCAGCCCTGCACCAAGTGGCGTACCGGCGCGAGCGCTGGCCGACACCCGATGGCGACTTCATGGATGTGGATTTTCTGGCGAATCAGCAGACCAACCGGTACACAGCTGCAGGCGCGACGCGCAGCCATGTGCCGCTGCTGGTGCTGTTTCATGGGCTGGAGGGATCGTCGCGCAGCCATTACGCCCTGGCGTTCGCGCAAATGGCCCGCCAGCAGGGCTGGGCGTTTGCTGTGCCGCATTTCAGGGGCTGCAGCGGTACGCTCAACCTGGCTCCACGCGCTTACCATTCCGGTGACTTTGAAGAAGTGGACTGGGTGCTACAGCACCTGGGACAACGCAGCACACAGCCGCTGCTGGTGGTAGGCGTATCGCTTGGCGGCAACGCGGTGTTGCGCTGGGCCGAGGAAATGGGCACGCAGGCGCGACAGGTGGCACGCGCCGTGGCCAGCATTTCGGCCCCGGTGGACTTGGCCGCCAGCGGACAAGCCATGGGGCAGGGGTTTAACCGCTGGGTCTACACCCGCATGTTTTTGCGCACCATGAAACCCAAAGCGATGCTCAAACTGGCCCAGTACCCGGGGCTGTTTGATGCACACAAACTGCAGGCAGCGCGCACCCTGTACGACTTTGACAACGTCTTCACCGCGCCGCTGCATGGCTTCAAAGACACAGCAGACTATTGGCAGCGTGCCTCGGCCAAGCCTCATCTGGCGCGTATTGAAGTGCCTACGCTGCTGGTGAATGCACAGAACGACCCGTTTGTGCCAGCTGCCAGCTTGCCGCGGGTGCAGGAGATGACGCGCCACGTCACGCTGTGGCAGCCGCGCCATGGGGGGCACGTCGGCTTTGTCCAGGAGCCGTGGCCCGGCCAAATCAACGCCTTGCCGCAGGTTGTGGGCGCTTGGGCTGCCCCGCATGCCGGGCTGATGCTAAAGGAGGACTCTGGTGGATGACATTGTTCAACAAGCCATGCGCAAGTGGCCCAACGTGCCCGATTGTTATGGCTGGCTGGGCCTGGACGCACGTGGCAATTGGTTCATGCGCGACGAACAGGCGCAGGCCTGCGGCCCGTTTGACGGCCCCACCCCGGGCTGCAAAGGCTCTGAGCTACGCCACGGCAAGCTCATCGATTTCATTGCCCGCAACTACGCGGCAGATACGCGGGGTTGCTGGTATTTTCAGAACGGGCCGCAACGGGTGTTTGTGGAGTTGCAAGCTACCCCGCTGGTGTGGCGGCTGCAGCCTGGCGGTGGCGTGCAAGACCACACCGGGCGCACGGCCAGCGTGCAAAGCTGCTGGCTGGACGAAACCGGCCACCTCTACCTGCTGAGTGATGCCGGGTTGGGACTGGTGCACAGCCAGGACATGCACCTGGCAGCTGATTGTGTTGAGCAGGGTTTGTGGCAACCCCAAGACTGCTTGCAGGCCGACATCGAACACCAGTTTGGTTTTGTCAAAAGCCCACAAATGCTATAAAATAAATAGCTTATAGCCCTTTTAAATCATGGGCTAGATGCCAATTTTGCTTAAAGTTTATTTGGCAGCCGAGGCGGCTTCTTCCGGTGCGCCAGCACCCTCTGACGCTTTGGGTTCTTCAAACTTGGCACCGCCGGCGTTGGCCATGTAAACCAAGGCACGCGAAACCTCATAGTCAGAAAACGCGCCGCCGCTTTGGGCTGTCATGTTGCCTTTGCCCTTGAGCGCCGAGTTCAGCAAGGCGGCATAGCCAATGGCAATGCGTGGTGCCCAGGCGGCGGCATCGCCAAACTTGGGTGCGCCCAACAGGCCAGCGGTGTGGCAGGTGGTGCACTGCGCCTTGAAGACTTCCTCGCCAGTTTTGGGTTCGCGTTTGGATTGACCAAGTTGCAGCATGCCCACTTTTTGAATCCGTGCGGCCACGGCTTCTTCAGACATGCTCGACATCTGCGCGCTGTCGTTGGATTTGTAAACCCCGATCAGTGCGCCCACGGTGACGACCGGAACTGCCAGCAGCACCACCAGGTTGAAAGCTTTTTTGGCAGCGCTGGGGGTAGCTGCGCCGTGGGCATCGTGCCCGCTGGAGTGGTGGTTGTCGCTCATGGAAGCCTTTTATAAATGGAAAATGGGGGTAGCTCAAAATTATAGGGTTCTGCTGGGCTCAAGCGCATCGGCGTGCACCGCCAGGCCTGCAAACCACAAGAGGGTGTGAGAGAATGCACCCCTAGTACATCAGTACCGTGCGGCTGTAGCTCAGTGGATAGAGTATCGGCCTCCGAAGCCGAGGGTCGTGGGTTCGATCCCCGCCAGCCGCACCATTATTAGGTTCGATGCTATAAAAACTGATATTTTGCGCATTCAAAACGAACAGACCAATCGTCGTACAGAACCCTTAGGGGGCAAGCGAGAATAACTTGAACAGTTCGGCCGTGCTGACAAGCGCAATGCGTTGTTGCAAACCGCTTGTGTAGCCAGCTACACCGCGCGGTTTGCGTCTAGCCTAGCACTTGCCATCACGACC
>Ga0210037_1000133_pt1 | contig 64725 bp, 62 predicted proteins | sample CryGey08umfilter_3_FD_185451 | JGI IMG/M metagenome (GOLD analysis project Ga0210037, IMG submission 185451) | Groundwater microbial communities from aquifer in Utah, USA - Crystal Geyser 4/9/14 0.8 um filter (SPAdes) (version 3) | ecosystem: Environmental > Aquatic > Deep subsurface >...
TCAGCATAAGACGAGCCAAATAATCGGCATTACCAACGACATTACTTGGAGTTATCCATGGCCTCAATCGTTCCATCCTAGAAAGTCGAGGATCTTGATTCGGATCGTCAATAAAAGCAACATCCCTCGAATCCATCGTACTGAGAATAGTCGCCTTAAGCTGTGATTTTTCCATATCAAAAATGGCTATATTAGTCAGAAATATACCACTTATTGAATTTTGTTCAATGGTTTTAGAGATTCCTCAAATCAAAAAAACTCCCATGGCATAAATATAGTCTACGCCACGAGAGTTTTTAATACTTAGCTCAAAACTTCAATCTACTTCTTTGTAGACAAAATCTTGTACATTCCACAACCACATGTGCCGCAAGAACCTTTCATAGCTGGGCGACCATTTTTCATTTTGACTTCTGTTGTGTCCACCATAGGGCAGGTGGCTTTACACTTCATACACCATCCTGTGACTTGATCATCTGACATGGAGGCAGGGTTTAAAATATATTAATTAGATTGTATCATATTAATAAAGATAAGTCGCACTATATCCACAAACAAAAAACCCCTCTCATGTATGGGGGGGGCTTTTTGATATTTAATAGTCGTCTTCTTCTAATTCATCGTCATCAGAACCATCCATTAAGTCGCAGTAACACTCGCACTGTGGGAACTCACAACGGACGCAATCTTCGCATCCAGCGCCACAACGGCAATCGTTTTGCATAGATCGTTTTGTGAATGAACTAACGATAGAAAAACTATCTCCTTTTTTTCGCAGGAGCCTTCTTGGCAACCTTCTTCTTAGGAGCAGCTTTCTTGACTACTTTCTTAACTGTTTTCTTAACAACTTTCTTAACAGCCTTCTTTGGGGCTGCCTTTTTTGCTACTTTCTTCTTTGGAGTAGCTTTCTTTTTTGCTGGCATTTTTGTTTTTTTGTTAGGTTATTTGAAACCGAGGAAATTATCTTACTTTTTAAAAAAAAAGCAATAGCGAAATAACGGCTTATTTAAGCCGTTATCAAGGCGGAAGATTTTTTATAATTTTTTTTAAAAAAAACGTATTGACCGCACCGAATAAAGTAAATAGAATCGGCTCAGTTTTTATGCATTTTATTTCCTTTTATGGGAGCCTAAAAAACTCCTCCTCCTATAAAAGAGATGACTAATCTAACTCCACCCCTACTATCGAGGCAACAGCAGAATATTCTAAAAAGCAATAGGATACCTAGTCTTGTAATAGGGAACAGAATACCAAAGGATTATTTCATTGCAAAAGGCACCGGTGAAAGTGACATAACAGTACACGCGGGATCTTACCATCTTGCTCTTCATGCTGCGAGGATAGAGATGTGCAATATGATGTCTTATTCATCAATCTTGCCCGGCATTGCGAACTTGATAGAGAGGCCGGAGAAATTAGTTCACGGATGCGTTATGGAGGCGATAGTTGCAGCAGCCGATTCGTCGGCCGGAGAGAGGGCAACAGCGGGTATTATCTATGGATGGCTATATGATCGTAAAAGCGGTGATAAGTACGGAGGCTTGGTATGTGAATACAATGGTAAGCTGCCGGTAGAAGAGGCAACAGAGAGTTTGAACTTAAGTTTGCAAGAACTATATACCAACGGATATTCAGATGATTACGAAATGAGAGACATCACTCTCAATACGGAGAGTTTTATGGTGAAGAAGAAGCATGGTACGGCACTTGTTGCACTTTGCTTCACGAGTTACGAATATCCGATACTTAACCAGTAGTACCAGCTATGGAGGATAATATAAACTTCGGCGGATTACCGCCAGAATTGAGTATGTACAGTAACTCAAGGTTTGTCATTTTGCCGGTTCCTTACGACGGTACAAGCACATGGATCAAAGGAGCGGACAAAGGTCCAGGCGCGATCATTGAGGCGTCAATGAATATGGAGCTATATGATATCGAGACAGATTCTGAGCCATGCGAAGAGGGAATATTTACCGACGCTCCCATTAATTGTGACGGCACGCCTGATGAACTGTCGGAGCTAGTGGAAGAGCAAGTATCAAAGCACCTGACGGCAAACAAATTGGTTTGCGTCGTAGGAGGCGAACACTCTGTAAGTATAGGTGCGATGAGAGCTCACCAAGGTAAAGATTTCTCGGTTTTGCAACTGGATGCTCACTCAGACATGAGGGATGAATATCATGGATCAAAATGCAATCATGCTTGCGTAATGGCGCGCGCCAAAGAAGTAGCAAGCGTTGTACAAGTGGGAATACGAAGCATGGACGCAAGTGAAAGAGATAACTTGGGTGATGTATTTTTCGCACATGACATCCAGGAGAACAAAAATTGGATCAGCGATGTTGTCAGTAAGCTCAAAGACGATGTCTACATCACAATAGACTTGGACGTATTTGACCATTCGCAAATGCCATCGACAGGCACGCCGGAACCGGGAGGACTAATGTGGTATCAAGTTAATGATTTGTTAAAGCAAGTTGCCAAACACAAGAATATAATCGGGTTCGATGTCGTTGAACTATGCCCGCATGCGGATAACAAAGCACCGGATTTTCTGGCTGCAAAACTCATATATAAGACGATGGCCTACTACTTAAATAAATAAATAATGAAAAAAGAAGATCTGCTAAAAGACGTTGTAAAGCATATCGATATCTCAAAAATCGATGCGGCTTCAATCATCGATGCAATGCGCGAAATGTCATTCACATCCCGTGATACCGCCCGTGCCGCCGATATTTTGAATATGATGATTCGTGAGGAAGGGGCGGCCAATATACTGACTCTTGCCGGTAGTACAAGCGCTGGAGGATGTATGCAGGTGTATGTAGACATGGTGAAATACGGAATGATAGATGCAATAGTCGCAACCGGCGCAAGTATAGTGGATATGGATTTTTTTGAAGCACTTGGATTCAAACATTACAAGGGCAGTCCGTACGTAGACGATAACGAACTAAGGGCCCTATATATAGATCGTATATACGATACATATATAGATGAGGGCGAACTACAAACATGTGACAAAACTGTGAAAGAAATCGCAGATAGTCTTGAGCCAAGACCATATTCGTCACGAGAATTTATCAAAGAGATGGGCAAATATTTAGTTAAGCATTCAAAGAAAAAAGAATCGCTAATACAAGTAGCATACGAGAATAATGTGCCAATATTCTGTCCGGCTTTCTCCGACTCAAGTGCGGGATTTGGATTGGTACTGCATCAAGTAGGTAGTCCAGATAAACACGTCACTATAGATTCCGTTAGAGATTTCCGTGAACTTACGGAGGTAAAGATGGAAGCTGGAGGTTCGGGATTATTTATGATCGGTGGTGGAGTTCCAAAAAACTTTGCGCAAGATACAGTTGTTTGCGCAGAGCTGCTTGGGAAAGAAGTACCGATGCATAAATATGCTATCCAAATAACAGTCGCAGACGTACGTGACGGAGCATGTTCGAGTTCGACTTTGAAAGAAGCGAGCTCATGGGGCAAAGTAGATACAACATACGAGCAAATGGTATACGCGGAAGCTACTACCGTAGTTCCTCTGATTGTTGGATACGCTTACCAAAAAGGCTACTGGAAGACCAGAGGTAAAAGAGAGTACTCCAAGCTTTTTGATTAGTGTGGACAGGCACTAGACGGACAATCTCTTCATCTCGACTTGCATCATGGCGGCTGTAATTAAAACCGACACTACATCGGCGGCAGGGAACGCAAAGAATACGCCGTTTAAGTCGTAGAATATCGGTAGAATCAGCACAAATGGAAGCAAGCACAGAACCTGTCTTAGTATTGATAAAAAGAAAGCGGGCCCAGCTTTTCCTATTGCTTGATAATAACCGCCGGCAATTGCTTGAAAACCGATAAAAGGCAACATGATGACAATAATTCTTGTTGCATATGTAGCTAAGTTAATCAGCTCAGCATCGGAGCTGAATACTTTGGCAAGCACCTCGGCAAATATCAGGAGCAAAACAAAACCTATCATCGACATGACAGTAGCAACCTTCATAGAGAGCTTTGTAACGTGTTTTGCGCGGCCGTAATCTTTGGCTCCATAGTTGTATCCCAAAATAGGCTGCAAGCCCTGTACCAGTCCAAACATAGGCATCATGACGATCATAAAGATGCGATTGACTACGCCAAACGCAGCAATGGCAATATCGCCACCATAAATCGCTAGTGAGTGATTAATAACAATCGCCATTGCGCTACCGGCGACATGTCTTCCGAGAGACGCAGCCCCGATAGCAAAGATCTCTTTCACAGTCCGTAATTTTAGAGCAAGATTTTTAAAATGGATATAAACGCCACTCCTTCCCGTAGCAAAATAGTAAACAGCACACGCAGCAGCTGAGAACTGAGCAATCACAGTAGCTATTGCAGCGCCTTTGATACCCATATCAAGTCCAAAAATAAATATTGGATCAAGTACAACATTGACGCCAGCCGACATCATCATAACCATCATTGCAAACTTAGCATTTCCCTCTGCTCTGATTATGCTATTGCCTCCCATCGCAAAGAATATAAAAAGAGTACCAAGGAAAATAGTGCTCATGTACTCGGCGGCATAAGGGAGGATAGTTTCAGTCGCACCAAACAGTGACAGGATCGGCTTTGTAAACAAAAGACCTACAATGGTAAGAAGAAGACCGCTTAACATAGAAAGCGAGAAAAAATTGCCCAAGACTCGCTCAGCTTTTTTGAAATCCTTTGATCCCAAAGCTCGAGAAATGATAGAGGAACTGCCTATGCCGACCGTCTGAGCCAGTGCCATAACAATCATCTGTATCGGAAAAGCGATAGCAAGACCGGCAATACCCAAAGTCCCGACACTATGACCGATGAAGATAGTATCCGCAACATTATAAAGGCTCATTACAAGAAGTCCGATCGTTGCAGGAAGAGACTGTTGAAACAGAAGCTTAGGGATTTTCTCGGATTCAAGGCGTTTATGATATCCTGACATCAGGTCTATTAGTAGAATAAATTGCGCTTAAGTATAATCGAAAACATTGAGAAACCTAGTATAAGGCTATGGACTCCCGAGGACTTTCGTGGTATAATTTAATATGAGAATGTAATTGACTGTAGAATTCTTTTTGATAATACTAAACAAACTTAAGTTAAGTATCTTACATGGATAATACAGACCCTACAGGTCAGGGATCAAATAATGGTAATGGTAGAGGCGACAACGGCGCCTATACTCCTCCAACTTTTTTACAAGGAAATCAAGGAGGGGCGGCAGGAAGTTCGGCCACTGATAATACATCAGTCACTACACCTACGCCACCAGTACCAGCACCGCCAGCGCCAGTAGGATTTGGATCATACGCACCGCCAGCAGCACCGACTGCACCAGCACCTACGCCAGCACCGCCAGCGCCAGTAGGATTTGGATCATACGCACCGCCAGCAGCACCGGCTACACCTACACCACCAGCACCGCCAGCGCCAGTAGGATTTGGATCATACGCACCGCCAGCAGCACCGACTGCACCAGCACCAGTACCAGCACCGCCAGCGCCAGTAGGATTTGGATCATACGCACCGCCAGCAGCACCGGCTGCACCAGCACCTACAACATCACCTACAGCCCAAGCTGGAGGATTTGGAGCTTACACCCCACCACCGCCACCAGCCCAAGCTGGAGGATTTGGAGCTTACGCCCCGCCACCGCCACCAGCCCAAGCTGGAGGATTCGGGACTTACAATCCGCCACCGGCTGGAGGATTCGGAGGAGGATTCGGTGCGGGAGCATCAGGCGGTTTTGGACCAAAAGTTGACCCAGCTCTTGCTAATTACAGATTCTGGGATCATATGAATACGTTCAAAACTACTGTGAAAATTCCACTACACAGCTTGAATTTTGATGAGAACTACTTCATTAAACTTCTTGCAGGATCTATATCTCTTACAAAAGATGAGAAGAAAAGAATCGTAGATTCCATACCTAAGCTTAGACAAGAACAGGTAGATGAACTTATCAAGATTCTCGAGGAAGAAAAGGACAAATTCATTGAACTGTCACCAAAACACGCAGCGCAACTTAAGAAGCTTGAGGATGAGCACAGGCAAGATTGGCAAGACATTGAGCTTATGTACGAACAAGAGAACCGTAGCCACGCTGAGCAAGGGCAAGTTGATGACATCAAGAAACAGCTCGGGATTTAAGGGCTAGGTCCTACCTGAAAAGAAACTCCTTTCACTAATCCCTGAGTCCTAAATCCTAAGTCCTACCCAAGTATTCTGCCTTTAAATCTGCCACTGCTTTTCAGCATGCCGAGCCTTACATTCTTGAGCTCGTATCTCAGCTTGGATTTACTCACAACCTCAACTTGCAGGTAATTGTCAGTAGTGCCGACCCAGACATCATCTTTTTGATGTTCAAAAAGTACTGACTGTGTGGAGCCTACGAACTTCTCTTTATACGATCCACGCATCTTGTCGGATAGGTCGCGTATCTCACGTGAGCGCTCAACCTTGATAACATACGGGATTTGGTTTTTTGCTTTTGCGGCTGGAGTACCGTCTCTTTTGGAATATCTGAAGGTATGTATTTTTGCGAAATTAATATCCGAAAGCAGATCCAAAGTTTGCTTATGTTCAACGTCGGTCTCACCGGGGAAGCCGGTGATGATATCTGTTGTAACCGCAATGTCAGGGGAAGCGTCACGTATATCGGCAATCAACTTTTTGAAATCAGATGTACTATAATTACGTCCCATCCTTTTAAGAACACTATCGCAGCCGGATTGTGCACAGATATGGAGATGACGACAGAAGTTAGGATGGGAAAGCACTTCGGCAACTCTCTCGTCAAAGACAAACGGCTCTAGCGAACTGATTCTTATCCTAGCTGGCAGCTCTGCTAATAAAATCAACATGAGGTCCCAGAAATCCATGCCATTATCTTGCCACTCGCCAATATTTATACCGGTAAGTACAAGCTCTTTGGATCCTCCAATAATCAGCCTGGAAGCATCATAAAGCACTTCATCATATGGCTTGCTTTCGCATTTACCACGTGCGAAAGGGATCACGCAGTACGTACAATAATTCTCGCATCCATCTTGGATTTTGAGATTAGATCTGGTCACCAAAACATTATCAATGCCTCCCGATTCTCCATCCCCAAGGAACTCAAGAATTTCGGCAGGATCTTGCGCAACTAAATCGACACCATCGATTTGATAAGCATTCTCAGAGACACGCGGGCCACAGCCAAACACGATAACTTTTTTATCAAGGTATGGATAAATCTCTTGCCTCGACTTACGATCGGCAACATGTGTGACAGTGCAGGTGTTAACGATGACAACATCGGCATCCTCCGGATCAGCAACGATAGAATGAGAACGAGAAGCGAGCTGATCAATCAGCTTTTCGGACTCGTATCTGTTTGAACGACAACCGAGTGTTTTAATAAAAATACGCATTATGTGAACAGATAGACTTTAAAAAGGGGCTCAAGTATAGTAAATTAAAAGGCGGATTTCTATCATTAAAACAAAAAAACAAAATGAAAAAACTTATAGCTATTTTTGGAGTTGTCTCAATTCTTACGATGTCAGGATGTTGGCTCAAAGATAAGGATGATGATGGTGAAGAGATGACCGACGAAGAAATAGAAGAGATTTTGGAAGAGTCCGCAGCAGACGAACCTGATCCTGTAGACGCAGAGTTCGAGGCGGAACTCAATTCTTATATCGAAATACTAAGTAAGGAAGATTCCTCCGTAGCTGACTGTGACTCTTTGACAGATTCGGATTTGAAAGACACTTGCCAGCAGAAGTTTGTATACGAGGAAGCTGTGGCATCAGGAAATCAGGATAAGTGCAGCGAGCTTACTGACGCATACGATCAAGAGACGTGCATGGCGGCCATCGCGCAATAAAAAAAGCGCCTGCCATAATTACGACAAGCGCTCTTTAAACATTGTTACTGATATATATTTTACCTGCTAGGGAAAGTGGTTGATGATGGAAGCTTGGTATTTACATATGATTGAGTTGCAAAGTTGTAAGTATCAATGTAGGTATCAAACGTTGTTTCTGTTACATATCCCATGTCTACCAATATGGTATCAAGCTCGGTGGTGACATACTCGTTGAGATAATCATCAAGATAGTTGTCGAATTCTGCGACTGTAGATAACGTAGTCAGTGTTGGATAAGCTTCGGTCATATAGTCATCAACAGAGTCCGAGAAGCTCGTTGGAAGCGAAGCACCAATAGAACTCACCGAAGCAAGTGTTGTAGTAGATGTTCTTTCGCCATCAGGGCTAAAACAAATAGCCTGAGTCTGTATGCCGGGCGCATCACTCATAGTAAAACAACTGTTGCTATCATTAGCCCAAGAATAATATGACGCAGGGTCATCCGAACTCATAGGCCAACCTTCACAAGCAACAACGGTATCTCCGGTATCGCAAGATGCCTCTAGCTGATTCCATGCACTGTTATATGTGTAGGCGGTGCAGTTGGTAATTGACGATGCGGCATCGTTACAATATTCGTTCACGGTATAAAAAACGCCGAAAGAATTTGCAGTCATACCACCTGCAACTGTAAGATCGTCCTCAACAGACAGTGAACCAAGAACGGAAATAGATGTTGATGTAGGCATCAAATTAGATGTCTTGATGGCAGTACCTGCTTGGATGATTCCTTGAGCACGAATCCCACCTGTGGAAGGAGCGGAAGTAGTTCCGATTTTAAGCGAGGTGAAATTAGGGGTGACAGCTGTTGGAGTAGCTGCAATAGCAGAGCCAACCAGAGTCATAACAAGTACTCCTGAAAAGAAAGCCGTTAATAGCTTTGCAATTTGAGTATGTTTCTTCATTTGCGGTTTTTGTTATTTGTTAAATCGTATTATTATACCATTTTAATGCTTATGAAGCAATAGCCATGCCAAAGAGACTCCTAGGGCGATTAGACACGGGAGCGAAATAACTTCATGAATTACATAGCCAACCACACAACTTTTGCAGCTTCGCCACGGGTCATATTGTTGCCGGGACCAAAAGTGCCATCTCCATAACCAGAGACAAGACTTTCTTCATAAGCGGTCATAACGTATTTGAAATACCATGCGCTGGCAGATATGTCGTCAAAGACACCTCCTGAGTGAGACCCCCCTGTGTCTATATCGAATCCGTTAATAATAATTTTCATAGCCTCAGCGCGGTTAATGGAAGCATCTGGACCAAAACTGCCATCGTCATATCCACTGACAATGCCGAGCTCATAAGCTCTCTCCAAATATTTCCAATACCAAGAAGTATTCGATACATCGCTGAAATATCCTTGATAAGTCATACCATAAAGGTTCTCATCAAGAGATTCGACAACTATTTTTACTAATTCCGCACGAGTAATGTCCTGATTAGGTCGCATGCCGTCATCGTAGCCCTTGATGATGCCACGAGATCTCAGCTCATCAAGATATGGAGACGCCCAATGTACATAGATCGTCTTGACGTCTTCCTGCACCTCTCCATCCTCATCTTTCACTTCCAATCTTACAGTGAAATATCCTGTGCCGTCATCACTGTCATAATAGTGTGTTGTAGTATCGCTGTGATTCCAGCTTGTGTCATAGGTAATATCGCTATTGCCGTTGTAATTGAAATCCCATCTGAACCATAGGTCGTCAAAATCCGTTTGGCCGTCATAAGAGGTGGAAGCATCAAAAGTGAATTTAGTTGAGTATGTCCCTTCCTCAGGGTCGACAGAAAATTCAGCATAAGGCGTCGTATTCGAAAGAACAGTAACGCTAACACTGGATTCATCGGTTTGTCCTTCCGGGTCTTTGACCTGTACTATAACGTCGTATGTTCCAGACGAGTCGTAGTAATGTTCCTCGGTTTTGTCATTAGAAAAACTGGTATCCCAACTACCATCTCCTTCCCAGTCCCACCTGACTTCAAGGTAAGTTGACTTATATTGATCGTCAGAGGACGCCCCTGCATCAAACGAGAATTCGACGCCAGAAGTGGCTTCATCATTATCTACAGTGATAGATGCATAAGGTGCGGTATTTGTAACAACACGGATATCATAAGATGCTTCAGACACATTGCCGGCAGTATCACGCACTTCCAAGGTAACCTCATACTCGCCGGCTGCAAGAAATTGATGATACGCAGTCTTTTCGGTAGACCAGGTGGTATCAAAGTCGCCATCTCCCTCATAGTCCCATCTCACTTCAAGATAGCTGGAGTAGTCCTCCTCATCAGAAGAGTAAGAGGCATTGAATTTAAACTCTGTAGCTGTAGTTCCAACATCTTTGTCGGCAAGATAAGTATCTGAGGTAATGCGAATTTGTGCATCAGGAGCTGCCCCTTCCTCTGCTATGGTAATCGATAGACGCGCCTCGTCAGTCAGCCCATCACTATTTCGCACCTGCAAAATGACTTCATATGTGCCGGGAGTACTGTATTTGTGATCGGCAGTCTCCTCAGACGACCAATCTGTGTCAAATATGCCATCTCCTTCAAAATCCCACCTGTATTCATCATCACCATTAAAAGAGTCCTCAGCGGAGAAATAGAATCTTGTGTTTTCATCGCCACTTGATGGCCAAACTTTTGCAGAGGCTTCTGGGTAGTCCGACGAATGGACTGTAATTCTGCCACCGCTTAACGCTCCATCATATTCATAGCCGCGAATTTCGGTCGTGGTGCCATCAGGAGCGGTCACTTCCAGTACTGGCATGTAAATACCATTGTCTCCATAGCTGTGATCAATAGTCTCGGAACTTATGTAATCTGTATCAAAGTCACCATCATCATCAAAATCCCATCTGTACTCAAATGCGTCTAAGTCGGTTCCATAACTAGCGGTTGTGTCTATATCGAACTCAAAGACGGTCTCGGTATCTCCTTCTTCCGGACTAACAGTAAATTCCGTTTCGTATGAAAGTTCGTTGTCTACATCGACCTGACTCCAAGCTTTATCGGTATAACCATCGGCGTCACGTACTTCGACCTCTATTTGTTTAGTGCCATCATCTGTGTACTGATGAGTAACGGTTGCGTCATCATCCCAATCGGTCCACGACTCTTCTCCGGCATTGAAATTCCATCTGTATTCCAAGGTTGAACCAAAGCCACGACTGTCAACAGACTGCGATGCATCAAAAGTAAAAACGGTACTGAAGGAGCCTTTGCTAGGGGAGGAAGTTATAGAAGCCTCTGGCCCAAGATCGCTTGCGAAAGCCAATGCAAAGATCGAGATTAGGAATAAGAAAAGAATAGAGCGTGCGAGATTTTTCATAAACTACTAAGTAATCTAATAAGCCTTAGCAAAATATACGCGGTTTTTGGCATCACTGCCACAAAGTACACATTTGCACTTAACCTCTTCTTCCTTAATGACGCGAATTGTAGCCTTGGTCTCCTCTTGAATCTTGATTTCACAATCTTCATTGCCACACCATCCTGAGAGAATGAATCCGCCATGTTCTTCAAGAACTTTTTTGAACTCATCATAAGTGTCAGCAGATCTGGTATTTTCCTCTCGGTATGCTAGTGCTTGGGCGAACATATTGTCTTGAATTTCTTTGAGAAGCTTAGGAACTACTGTGAACAATTGAGAAAGCTCGCAAGTAGTCTTCTCTCCGGTGTCACGTCGTGCAACCACGCAAGAACCGTTCTCCAAATCCCGAGGACCTATCTCGATACGAATAGGCACACCTTTGACCTCCCACTCGGCAAACTTATATCCGGGACTGACAGTATCTCGCGCATCAACTTCGCTACGAACGTTTGTAAGGTCGGAAACAACTTGATTACAAGCTGCGAGAACTTTGTCTTTGCTATCATCTTTCAAGATAGGCACGATCACAACTTGCACAGGAGCTATCTTAGGAGGCAGTCTCAACCCTTGCTCATCGCCGTGTACAACAATCAGTGTGCCGATCAGGCGAGTAGAAACCCCCCAGGAAGTTTGCCAAACTCTTTTAAGTTCGCCATTCTCATCTTGGTATTGAATATTAAAAGACTCAGAGAAGGTTGTTCCGAGATTGTGAGAAGTTCCAGCTTGAATAGCTTTGCCGTCACGAGCAAGAGCCTCTGTAGACAACGTATACAGCGCTCCGGCAAATTTTTCACGATCACTTTTCTTCCCAGTCAAAACAGGCAAGGCAAGAAACTCTTTGTCAAAATCCTCATACATCTTAAGCGCGCGATAAGCTTCTTCATCAGCGCCGGCCTTGTCCTTGTGTGCGGTATGTCCTTCCTGCCAAAGGAATTCTGTGGTTCGGAGGAAAGGACGCGTTCTCATCTCCCAGCGAATGATATTTGCCCATTGATTTATTTTTAGCGGTAAATCGCGATGACTTTGTATCCAATCAGCAAAAGTATCATACATTATAGTCTCGGAAGTAGGTCTGATGACCAAGTTTTCAGTAAGTTTTTTGCCACCACCATGAGTTACAACTGCGCACTCGGGAGCAAAGCCTTCCACATGATCTTTCTCACGTTGGAGAAAACTCTCAGGTATCAACAGAGGGAAATAAACATTCTTCACACCTGCCTCTTTGATAAGGCGGTCAAGCTCGGACTGTATGTTTTCCCAAATAGCATATCCATAAGGTTTGATGACCATGCAACCTTTTACTTTCGAGTAATCTGCAAGATCTGCAATTTTAACAACATCAAGATACCACTGTGAAAAATCTTTTGATTGAGAAGTTATTTTCGACATAAGAAAATTTATTTTTTTTAAAAGCCAACTCATTCTAGATGAAAACACGCAAATCTTAAAGTTCTTTTGTTTTTGTACGCAGCGACTCTGCAGGTACGAAGTGCCGAAGCCCTAGCGGAGTACAAAAACAAAAGAACCTACTCTACGACCTTAATCTTGATATTCTCTACGACGTTCGGAATAGTAGGCGCCCATACGGGCCATGATTTGATGTCGACGGTATTTATTTCTTCGAGATTTTGAATATACTCCTCGGCCTCATCAATAGATTTTCCTGCAATATGGTCTTTGATTTTCTTGATTAAGCGTGCGCCACTCTCCTCCTCGGGATCAAGTACGTACTCTTCCACACCTTTGATAGAAGCTGTGATTTTGATCTTCTTAGCACCTCGATCTATATCAAAAACCTCATAATATAGAGAGGATTCATCAATCGATTTAAGTTGTTTCTCGGGACTTTTCTTGAGTTTGAGTTCGCTTCGCAGAATATTAACAAGTTCACTGTAATTGTAAGCTACTCCACTTATTGCCATAGAGCCCGTAACTTCGAAGCTGGGGACTTGATCACCTTCCACATCTGGGATGTATATATCAGGGTCATAAGTATCAAAAGAAAAGTCACCCGTCAGCAGCACAAGATCAGACCCTTGCTCGCTGTTAAGAGCGTCGACTTCTGCCTGTAGCGCCTCCTGTGCGCCGGCATTTAACTCGGACTCTACTCGTGCATACGCAGCATCAAAATCTTCCGGAATGACATATTTGGTTACAACTGTTTTACCACCTGTTAAAGGAGCTGCATTCTCACCATACAGTAGGGATTGGCTGACTTCACGGAGACCGGGAAGGATAAAACGAGTTCCTGAATCAAGATTCCCTCGATCACCAATCACACTGTCATCGCTGTCTTTTTCATCAGCAAGGACAGAGACATCCATAGTGCTTGGACCGGCAGCTGTTGCAGGAGGAATAGTAACAAACTGCTGTGTGCGGAATATAACTCCATCAGGACTTTGCAGGCGAGTAAAAGCCACAAGGCTCCACTCGTAATCAGCCTCATTGTAGAGCGTAATAGTGCCGCTCGCATTTTCACCACTAAAAAGTTCTCCAGTAGCGTCATAAGTGATAGTCACATCCACTACTGTGTCTACATCATATGATGCCAATGTATGAGAAGGATGCGTGTCCAATTCCGCAGAATTCAAATAAGCGTCAGCCAGTGTGATATTCGCGCTAGCCTCGAGTACATTGGACTCTGGGGTAAGATAAACTGTAGCTCCGGGGAGAGCTACGTAAAAGATAATAAGGAGCATCGTGACGCTAATCACAACGAGAGTTGTAAGCGCCTTGCGATTTGGTCCGCCAGGCATAGAAAGGTGTTTGCGCTTTTTCATAATATCCTTGTACTTGTGCCTAATGTCCCAAAGCGTTTTCCACGAAAAATCTCGTTTCGTTTGTTTGAAATTCTTCATCAAGTCCAAGATGGAAATCTTCTTGGAAGGCATCCTGGAAGGGGACAACTCTTCATACTCATTTGTAGATGCCCGTATAGGTTGAATCCTAAGCTCGGGATTCAAAACTTCTCTTGTGACTCTTGATCCGTCATCAATTTTATCAAAAACCTTGATGCCGGCTTGCAAAGCAAGCTTAGTGCCAACAGGATCAGTCGTGATTATATAAATTTCTTTTTCGATATCGTGCAGTTTCCTCTGTAAAATCTTTAAGTTCACAATGCTCTGAATAAGTACAGCTCGCTCAGGGACAACAAGATACATGTCTCGTGACTGTAGCTTCTTAACACGGTCATAGACAGAAGTTATCTCTTCATCAAGCTCAATGTAGATTACCTTTTTTTTGGCAACCTTCTTTATTTCATCCTCATCTTCATGAGGCATACTCTGTTTTTCGTTTTTGTTTTGGTCAGTCATTGTCCGTATTCTACAGTTTACATTCTACAGTTGACATTCTTCCTACACCTGCATCAGCCTCACAACTTTTCGGAGCATTTTTGTCAAAATTTTCTCTTCTCCAGCAAGTTCTAATGCAAGATTGGCGATAGCCATTGGGGTAACGTCTTGTACGTCTTTTAATTTTTTTGTTTCATCAATTATATTACTCACATGTTTAGGTTTTAGAAAGCTAATCTGTGGCTTTCTTGCGAAAGGGAGATTCTTGATCCAATCACGTGAGTCGAGGACTTCTTTGATTTCGGGCAATTGTGAGCCACCACCACACAGATGAATTTGAGATGGCAATATGTCCACACTTACAAATTCGCTTAGTGTCAGCGCAACTCCAGTTAGCCAAACTTCGCAATCGCTCTGCATAGCCTCTTTCACGATCTTATGAGACTGCTTTTCCAGTTTGCCATCAGAATAAGCGATTTTGATCTCTTCAGCTTCTTGGAACGAAACGTTGAGACTTTGCGCCAATCGCTTGGTAAAAGATCGGCCGCCAAGAGTAAACATCTTAGTCCCTTCGACAGCACCGTCGCGTACGACCGCAATATCCGTCGTGCCGCCGCCAATATCTATAAATATTGCACTGAAATTCCCAGTATCTTCATGCCCCATGCACCTAGCAACGGCATAAGGCTCAGCCGTAATCGCAAGCAGGTCCATATCCAGCTCGGCGGCAATAGTTTGCAGCGCTCCAAAATGAACAAGAGGGGCAAAAGCATTAAATACACTCATGACAACCTCCTTGCCTTGGAATCCAACCGGATTCGAAACCTTATATCCGTCAATCCTTACGTCAACTATGGCGGCATTCACAAGCTTAACATCAATCTCATTGTATCCACTTTCGTACGCAAGTTGAGCGCGCACTTGGTCAAAAGCTTTCCACTGTACTTTGTGAACTATATTCTTAAGTTCTTCCAAATTGATTTTTACGCTTGGATCTGAGCGAGTGTATTTGATAGTGGAAGTCGCTCCTTTAACAAGTTCGCCTGCAATACCCATGATAAGCTGCTCGGCATGCACTCCGGCCATCTTTTCCGCTTCGTAAATAGCATCACGACAGTTCTCAATAACGCCGGAAATATCGGTGACAGCTCCACTCTGCATTTCGCCAAGATTCTGGCGGCGCTTTCCAAAGCCCAAGACAGCACCAGTCCTTCCGCGAGCATCACAAACGAGAGCCTTAACAAACTCCGTTCCTATATCAAGAGACAGAAAATAATGTCCCGCGTTACCTGTAGTTTTCTTCTTAAAAAAATCGAACATCTATGTGTAAATTCGCTAAATAGAGCTAATCAACTGTACTCGAAAATAGCAGGTTTAGACAAGAGGAAAATAAAAGTGGCTATTGCTCGTCGTCGTATTTACCATCAATGATAGAAGGATCAAGGCATAGCCTCTCGGCACTGTCAGTAATGTCTGTGACTCCAACCTGGTCGTATACGACAGAATTCAAATCCTCTAATCCGGTGAATAAACTCTCGGGATCGTCTTCGTGTGTACGAGGCAGACAGTAATCAAAAGTTCGGATCTGTACGCCATCAATATCACCACCAACAGAAGCTATAGATAGCTTCACAGGGAGACCGTCTGTATTACAGTTTGCGCTGAAGTCAGCGGAAATCGGCGTTAATACAAGTGGAGAGTTCTCATCCTTGGATATTGAAACAGAAGTTGTTACAAGGTTAGGGTTGCCTTCCGAGCCCATCTCTAAATCATAAGTAACAACAGGATATTGAGTTGGGGCACTTTTACCTCCTAAGATTACATGATCTCCAATATAAGGACCTGTGCATCCGCTAATATTTGGATCTCCGTATTGTCTGCATCAAGTATTGCATCCGCTGCGTCAAATTGTTGCCTGACTAGCCTAAGAGCTTCGTCGAAATCATCAGCCAACTGTTCGGTATGTATGGTGGATTCGGCATTGGCTCCGGAAGAAGGTTCTGCATTTTTTGTAACTATTTTGGATCGTGGAGCTGGCGTAGTAGGAGCGGACTGAGGCATGCTAGGCCGAGAAGATGTCTGTGCAGAAGGCGCGTGCATCTCGGAGCCACAAGATGGCATAAGTCGTTTCCCGGCAATCTCAATAGATACACCAAGTAGACCAAGCGCAAGCACTAGGGCTTTAGTAGGCGTGAAAAATCTATCATTGCTTTCAGACATGGTTCTAGTACGTTAAATAATCGCAAGGGGAGTAGCATAATGGATAAAACAATTAAGTCAACCCTCTTTAGACGACTTTCAAATAACACTTCTCGCAATATACGATCTCAGACATGTCTTCTGAAAAAGAACTCTCGACGTCGTAGCCGCAATTGCCGCATCGCCTATTCCAAACATGCCTCGGATTACGCATAGACATCAGAAGATTGTGTCGACAGTCGCAACATTGATCCGGACTAGATAGGCCAATCTTGCCATATAACGCTTTCTCCTGAGACGTTATCTTGAAGCTTTTGCCACAAGTGGCACACTCAGGCATGCCGGGAGCAACGATCTGAGCAGAATAGTTATCACGCCACTTGTAACCTTGCGCCAGAGCCTCATCACGGCTCAAATGGTAGTAATCTTGTGCAGCCGTCTCGTTATATGCAAAAGGGGAGATAGCGATAGGGAAAAACTGATCAGACTCTCCTGTCTTTATCATGTGGTCTTTGATTTTATCAACCATGACTGAGTACTCCTCTTTGGTATACTGCTTGTTCAAGATACAAAACTCGTTTTTATGCAAACTAACGCAGCCAAAACAGTTATGACTGGCGCGCGTGAACAAACAATATTCGAGGTAGCTGGATTTGGGCCATATAAGGACGGAATTTCGTATGCCGTAATTGCCAGGACATCCAACGACTTGATGGCAAAGCTCCGCATCAGGTACGCCAATACTATTTGTACAGTCTTTTGCCCCTATGCCGAGAATACAGTTTTGGCAGTCTTCGGACTCAACCATGTCAAAACAGTTATCAAGATTCTTGCACCTGACAAGACGGTCGCCAGTACAGTTGTCGCAGCTCTCCATCTCAGCAGCCTTGTGTGGGAACTTAATTTTGAATTTTTGGAAGTCATCAAAAAAACGCCTGATATTAATGCGGCTGTCAAAGAGCCACTTTCTGAGTTTGTCGACCTCTTCGAAAGTCGCAGGCTTGTTGAAAATATGATTCTTTTGTCCCCTTAGATTCACGCAGCCGATACAATTCTCACAGTTCCTACATGCATAACAGAACAAGGAATTGTTGACCGAACTGCAGTTCTGAACAAAAACACTACCGTAACTTTTCTTCGTATCCACACATCCATAAGATAGCTCGCAGTCGCTTGTAAAAATACAATCAGCACTATCTCGACATCTGAAAATATAAGAGGAATAAAAACAGTCCTGATTGTAATCAGAGCTGGAGACCATGTAGCAGTTCTTGTTCCACATGGCATAGTTGGTGTAGTCGGAATTCTGGCTGTCCCCAATCACAAGGGATACAAGAGGAGTGGCTTTAAGCAGCTCGTCAAACTGTTCGAAAAAAGGCTTCTGGAAGTCGAAATCACGCCCAGACGCAAGCGGATCAAATTGGTCATGCCACCAGCAATCATTGCAATATGCCTTGTATACTGAGTCCTGTGGGAAAATTGAAACCACAGATTTGCCGCATTTGTCACAAGTGCGTTTATGGAATGACCTCTCATTGCGGTAAGCGTATAAATTCTGCATGTTAGAATGGTACATCACACTTCGTGCATTTATCCACGAGCACATGCGAAAAAACGGCAATATTTATGCCGTATAAATCCGTTAAATAATTCCCGAAATGTTGGGAAAACAACTACGCAGATTGAGAATAAATAAACTCCTTATAAAACTCGGAAACAGGTTTTGAGTCGATAAATGTAGCATTGATATTGCCTGTATCATCCAGATTCCAAATATATACGAAGTTGTTTCCCTCGAAAGCATTGATCCAGACAGGCTTTTTATCGTAGTTCGGTTTGCGGAACTTAGTGATGCGATTTTCGTCGCAATCATAATCTGTAATCTCTTTCGTATTAGGCCCATCACCAGTAAGAACCAGGAGGCAGTTGCCACCATTTTTCACTCTATTGTTGATGAAATTTTTCTCAAGCGAGACAAGCGAACCACGATTATTAAAAGGTTCCCAATTCCCATAGACCAGATCAGTGTCGAAAGCCATTTGAGATAGATCCAAATATTTCTGATAAACCGCTTCGCCTTCAAGAGATTCAATGCCAGAAATCTTCGAGTTGCCGGCAATTCTTGAAACATTATTAAAAGTTTTCAAATCAGATATGAGTCTCTGCCTATTTCGTTGCTGCCCCTCTAGTTTGCGGATAAGGCCAGTAAGTGAAATGGCACTGAGATTGGTTTTCCACGCCTCAGCATCAGTGTTCAAAAGATCCAAGCTGCGTAGGCTCTCAAAAGCTCTATACGCGCTGGATTTCGAAATCCCAACACGTTTATAAACATCCGCTATAGAACATCCCGGATTCTCGGAGACAAAAAGGTACAAAGACGCCTCATCTGGCTTGAGACCGGCTTTAATTAGAAGAGATTTTAATCTTTTTGAAGTGTTCATAGAGAGTAATTCTCCAATATAATCGCGAAAAAGTCAATGCTGCTGCAAACGAAATCATCCATTCATCACCCCTGATACCAATCGCTTCCTGATTCAAAAACGATTTGGTTTCTGGATTTCTCATTGTGCCTCTCAAGCGCAAGACCAATAAGTCGGTCTATCAGCAGCTGGTAAGGGGTGCCGGCAGCTTCCCACATCTTTGGATACATGCTTATTGATGTAAAACCTGGGATCGTATTGATCTCATTCAAGTAAAACTTGCCATCTTTCGTGAGGAATAGGTCGACGCGAGCCATACCGGAGCCATCAATGGTTTTGAAAGCTTGTATAGCCAACTCGCGTGCGGCAGTCCTCTGCTCATTGGTGAGGTCGGCCGGAACCTGAGTCGAAGATTTGCCGTCAACGTATTTGTCGTTAAAATCATAAAACTCACCTCCAACCAAAACCTCTCCGATTTCGCCAATCTCGGGATTGTCGTTGCCAAGGACAGCAACCTCTATCTCTCGAATATCCATGCCTTGTTCGATTACAACCTTGCGATCAAACCTGATAGCTAGGTCGATAGCCTGACGCAAGCCATCCTCATCTTTTGCTTTGGAAATGCCAACACTTGATCCCATATTAGCGGGTTTTACAAAAACGGGATATTCGAGACTAGTCATCACCGCAGTCGTATCGCGTGACGCCTCCCAGTCATGTCTCATAACAGACGTATAAGGTACTTGTGGAAGCCCAGCCTGTTCCCAGACAGCTTTTGTCATAAGTTTATCCATAGCAATAGAGCTCGCCATCACGCCACAACCGACGTAAGGGATATTCGCAATCTCCAGTAGTCCTTGAATAGTGCCATCCTCGCCATAAGGTCCGTGCAGAACGGGGAATACAATGTCAAGTTCAGAGAGTCTACCCATTATGTCTCCTTCATCGAGTCCTTCAGAGCTGCCTTTCTTGAGAGCCTTAAGGCTATCTGCACCGAAAACCCACTTGCCATCCTTGGTAATACCAATGAGATGAACTTCGTATTTTTCGGGATCCAGAGCCTTGATGACGTTTGACGCCGAAACGAGAGACACCTCGTGCTCACCGCTACGCCCCCCGAAGACGATTCCTATTTTTATCATCTTTAACGATATTTTAGAAAATACGCCATTAGGATAGAACTAATCTCGTCAAAAGCCAATTCTTTGTTTGACATCAGAGTTTGTCGCCGATAAGATCGAGAACCTGTAACTCAAGAAAACTATGAGCGCTGAATATAATGACGTGAATCCCACTCTGTGTGTGGCGGAAATATTACAAGCCAGCAAGTCTTTAACAGATCTATACAGCAGCGCTTTCGAAGCGGGAGTATTGGTGGCAGGGGCTTTAAACGAAGTTAAAATCGGTCTATACAATGTTTACTTCCCATCATATCTTGGAGCTCACTCCACTATAGACTTGAATGACCACGAGAATCCGGTACGAAAAAGGACAATAACTATACAAATCGAAGGAGATACGATAAGAGCGACATTCTTTGCTATGGAACACGGCCAAGCGCCACAGAGTGCTGAGATGGAAATAACGGAAGGCATAATCGTACAAGACGGACAGCAAACACTGTTAGATGAGATAGGCAGATGGATGGCAACTCAGATCATGGCGTTAAACCATAAACTGTCCATGGGACTGTCCGAAGCGCAAAGAATAGCTCTGGAAATGGAACCGTCAAAGTCTTGACGCAGCACTCTAAATGTGCTTAAATAAACTCTATTTTGTCGTAAAATCTAAAAATGGTATTGCAACCACCGTATTTAACAGAGACAACAGCAGCTGTATTGGGAGATGATGGGTTGCCTAGGACCAGCTCAAGTGTTCATGTCGTAAGAGAGGATTTTTCAATGATAGATGTCACCAATCAGATACCAGAACCTGCAACATCGGCAATAGCTGGATTTCTTGGGACTGGACCAGGTAACGCAACAACAATAGATATACGTCGATTAGAAAATGAAGTCAGTCGGGAATATGGAAGTTGTGCTGCTCTAAGGGCTGCAGAACGTATGGCGACGATATGTCATGCATACACTGACTGGCCACCTTTGATAGACGTTGGAAAGATGAGAGCTTTAAGTTTTTTGGATATAGGATGCGGGAGTGAAACAAGGGATAGGAGTGATGATGAGAAAGGACACGCTCCTGATTTGTGCAGAGGATTGCATGCAATAGGTTGTGATGTCACAGGGATAGATAGAAGATTTCCGATTGTAGATGAAGATGGTAATGGTAGGTCAGAAGAATGGAAATTCAGGCAGCTGGACATAAGTCAACCAGGGGCGCTCGATGTGGTTGAAGACACTTCAGAAGATGTGATAAATATAAATTTCGTCATTGGACATGATGAAGCAGGTAAAACATCTCCAAGTTTAGTTTACAAACACAGAAGAGTCTTTGGGGACTTAGATAGCCCGGCATATCGAGACCTAGAAACAGAAATATTCAGGCAGGCACTTCGCATATTAAGACCGGGCGGGATATTAATAATAAATTACGCACAAATTTATCAGAAGAAACCGGCAGGTAGATTAAGATATCACTTCCTAAATATCTACGACAGAGATGGAATAAGTCAGCAGATAGATAGAATTCGCGAGCTTCTTCGTATGGAGAGATTGGAGATCCCGGAAGGTGTTACAAAGATGCTTGTAGGAGATACTCCATAAAAAGTAAAACAACATAAAAACTCTGTAAGCTAGATCAAATCTCTGCACTCCCATAAAGTGCTTTTTCCTCAAATTCATCTGCCCAAAATACGTCTCCGTAACTGTAGTGCCACCACTCATCAGGGAAATTGAAGAATCCTTCGCCGATCAGTACGGAATATAGGATCATACGATTCATATGCCATTTATACTCTTTGGATCCTTCCGATGAATCTTCAAAATGCTTAGTATAAGATTCAATGTCAAAATGGTCGAAGAAAGTCCCCATATCGAGCTCTTGCCCATTGCGATCGACTAGCGTCAAATCCACCGCGGCGCCGGTATTGTGCGGGGAGGGCCTTTCGAAAGCAAAACTAGGCCTTGCTACGAATTTTTCAACCTCCTTTTGAGCCTCTTTGTAAGTCAGAAGCGGGCGACGGCGTATAATTTTTTTGTACAAGCCTACGTATAGAACGGTTTGTGTCCTTAAGTCTCTGTATCCATCCCAAATCTTAAAATTTAAGCCCTCCGGCAATCTGCTCCTTGCTGTCTGTAATCTTTTTAAAACGCCTTCTCGCACAAGAACATTATCCCTATCTGTCAGACCTTGCTTGTAATAGAGTGGCTCAATCAAAAACCCAAAATCTCTCGGGTCACGCAGCTCTTCGTCATTTAACTCAAAAAGTGTCATACAACTATTCTGGGAATACGTTCATTGATTCGAGTAGTAACCTCGTAATTTATAGTTCCAATAAGTTCTCCAAGATGTTCTGCGGAAATTCTCTCATCACCCTGAGATCCCAGCAAAACAACCTCGTCTTCGACTTGAGCATCAGGGATGTCGGTAACGTCAACCATTATTATATTCATACAAACTCGTCCACGCAGAGGAGCTCTCTGCCCTCGAATCAGAACGTACGATTGATTTGACAGCCCACGGTCATAGCCGTCGTAATATCCGACAGGTAGAATAGCGATTCTCGAATCGCGGCTAACCTTTGAAGTGCATCCGTATCCGATGTGTTCACCGGATGGAACGTCCTTGACCTGAGCAATGATAGTTTTCCAGGTCAGCACAGGTTTTAATTCAATATTTGCACCAGACTCTTTCTGAACAGCAACGCGTGTCTCGTTAGATGGCCACATACCATAAGCTGATATGCCGAGTCGAACCATGTCAAAATGAGTTTTTGGGAAAAGCATAATAGCTGCGCTATTCGCACAATGCCGTAATTTCACATCGAACTTCGAGGCCATACGCTCGAACTTCTCAAGCTGCTTCATAGCGAAACTATGATCCAAAGTGTCTTCGATATTCGCAAAGTGCGTAGCAACGCCCTCAAGTTGTACAAATTTTGTACTCGCAAACAGGTCTACAAAGTCGCCCAAGTCTTCTTCTCGCACGCCTTGGCGATTGTTCCCGGTCTCAAGTTTGAGGTGTACTTTGATCGGTTTGCCGATCGCTTCCAGCCTCTCAATAGTTTCTCGATTGTATACTACTAGCCGCAGGTCTAAATCGACTGCCTTCTCAAGCTCGGACAAAGGCATGTAACCCATGACGTAGATAGGAGCGTCAACTCCGGCTTCTCGCAGGGTTTGCGCTTCGTACAGAGAATTTACATCAAGCCAATCAGCGCCACCGGCTAGTATTATCTTGGCAGCCTGAACTAAGCCATGTCCATAAGCATTAGCTTTCACGCAGCAGGACAAAAGCACATCAGACCCGACAATCGAGCGGAACCGCTTAATATTATGCATCAGAGCCTCTTGCGAAATTTCTATCCAATTAGTATCTTTCATAGCCAGAATATAATAGATATAATGGAAATATGAAAGTTTCAATACAGGATTTTCAAAACAAGGAGACGGGCTATACGCAAGAGCACGATATAGATGGTATGCATATCGAGATTATGCGTATTGAGGAAGGGGTAAACGTCTTTGTCCAAAACATAGAGGCAAAAGTAGACGCACAGTGCGACAAATGCCTTAAGAAGTATAAACACCATGTCCGAGTGTCGGAGGCGGAACGCATATTCTATTTCAAAAAACCGCCACACTACGATATGGAAGCGGATCAGGCTGATATATTCATGGCGGATATGAAACACCAGGAGATCGATTTAACAGAGATGCTCAGGCAGGAAATTCTCTTGCATTTCCCAACTTCTCAGGTATGCTCTAAAAGCTGTAAGGGCCTATGTCTGAAATGCGGAGCTGATTTAAACGAGAGAACGTGCGGCTGCGATACAAGTGACACGAGTCAAAAGCTCCTGTCAGGGCTAAGAGATCTGATCAGATGATACGACACTCTCTACTCCTTACTTGCTTCTGACTAATTCCTACTAACTACTAACTACCAACTATACAATGGCTAAGCATCCAGTACCAAAGCAGAAACTCTGTAAGTCGAGGACCAGCAGAAGATACAAATCATTTGCTAATATCGTTAGATCAAAGCTGACTGACAAAATCCAATTAACCACTTGCCCTTCGTGTGGCGAGAAAGTTCGTGCATACCACGTATGTGAAGCTTGCGGTCAGTACAAAAACGAGCAGATCGTAAAGAGTGGCGGAAGCAAAGAGAAGATCACAAAGATCAAGGCGTAAAACATAAAAGCACCTTAAAACAATGGCAAGTCATCGGCATATAGCTCGAACTATAGTTGTGCAAACTATATTCGCCTGGGAATTCAGGGGTGGAGAGCCGATGGAGATTTTGGCGTATCTGATGGATGAGTTCGGGACGCAGATAAGCGAACCGGAGTTCCCACGCAAATTGCTACAAGGGATTTTGGACAATCTGGAGCAAATACAGGCAGAGATAGTGGCGGCTGCACCTGAATGGCCGATAGATAAAATCGCACCAATCGACAGAGCCATACTGGAGATCGGCATATACGAACTAATGTATGAAGCGGATATACCACCACTTGTTAGTATCAACGAGTGTATCGATTTGGCGAAAGAGATGGGCAACGACAACTCTCACAAATTTGTTAATGGCGTTTTAAGCAATATAATGCATAAGCATTCTTTACATGATAAGAAGTAAATATGAATAAAAAATACAAAGACTTTCAGAAATTTATAGGTTTCAAATTCAAGAATATAGAGCTATTGGACTTAGCTTTTGTCCATAAATCATACGTGAACGAGGCTAACGATAAGGCGGAAAACAACGAAAGACTGGAATTCCTGGGCGATGCGGTATTAGAGCTCGTAGTCACTGAGTTTTTATACAAGAATTACGGAAACCCGGAAGGAGAACTCACGAATTGGCGCTCGGCACTCGTGAGAGGTGCTAATTTGGCGGAGATAGCAAAAAGGCTGGATATCAGCGGATATTTATACTTGGGCAAAGGCGAAGAAAAGTCCGGAGGACGCCAAAAAGGATATATCCTTGCAAATACGGTTGAAGCCATTATAGGGGCTATGTTTCTCGACCAAGGCTACAAAAAAGCACACGAGTTCATAAATAAATTCATCATCTCTTATCTTGGCGATATATTGGAGCAAGGCTTGCATGTAGATTCGAAATCAAGATTCCAAGAGATTGCACAGGCCAAATTCAATGTCACTCCGGAATACAAGCTTATTAGCGAATCGGGCCCAGATCACTCCAAGATATTTATAATGGGCGCGTACATAAGTGATGTGAAATACGGTGAGGGCGAAGGTTCAAGCAAGCAACAAGCCGAGCAAAATGCAGCAGTTAATGCGATGGATCAGAAAGGCTGGAAGAAGAAAAAAAATACGGAAGTAAAAATACGGAAGGAAAACGCCTGAAGCTTGATTATTCAGTCAGGTATTCGTCTATATCAAAGATATCAATACAGTATTCGCTGACGATATCTGATTTAAAAGTATCAATATCAAAATCATCCACATAGTAGCTGTTGATGCTGTTGATATGGTGCTGATGTCTCTCCTTCGCTTCGGGTCATGCATCGTTATGCCTCGAAGATCAGATAGTACAGCAAAAAGCTAAGAATAGCCCCATCAATGAAAGCTGTTAGCAGCAGCAGGCCAAGAGAAACATCTCTCTCTTTGCCAAGTATCTTTGCCTTAACTTTGCCTTTGTTCTCAGAAAAAGTGACTGCATACAGCAGGATCGCGAGTATAACCAGAAAGAAGATGACGTACTTACCCATAATATTTCTCCATGAATTTTCCCATAAGTGCTTCTGCCTTAGCATAAGCATCCTTATTAGCTATACCTACTTTCAATTTCTTTTGCAACTTGTCCATGTCGTCTGCACCTTCTAGCACAGCTTCTTCGATATCACGGTCAGTGATCCTAGTGTCCGGATCGACCATGACAGATCCCTCGATCACCATACGATCAAACTGCTTGCTGTGTCTGAAATACTCATTAATAGCTTTTCGCAAAGCTTTGTCTCCAAGGACAGAACAGTGCACTTTTCGCGGAGGCAATCCTCCAAGGCGCTCAAGGATATTTTGAGGTTTGAGCGCAAGTGCGTCGTCTACTTTCATGCCACCGTTTTCCGTGACCATGACAGAGAGCATCGATGTTGAGGCAATAGCGGAAGCACAACCGAACGTCTGCCACTTGCAATCAACGACTTTATCTGACTTCGGATCGACTTTGATCCACATTTTCATCATATCCCCGCAAGCGGGACTGCCGACAGCTCCGACTCCGTTATAATCGGAGTCATCAAAACCATTAACATCCTCAACAAGATTCTCAGGATGGAAGAAGTGCGTCTTAACAGAGGGTGAATATACCCACTTTTGTTCTGCAAGACCCTCTACATCCCCATCTGTTTTGACTATTTTTATGTTCATTTGTAATGAAGGTTACCATGCCCCTCTTGTACTTCATTAGAGTCGAGATCAAGGGGCGAAATTTTTCGCAGTATCTCGACAATCTTTGGCATAACTTCGATAACAAAATCTATATCTTCAGGGGTAGTACAGTGCCCTAGCGTGAAACGCATGCTCCCATGAGCAGCTTCGTAAGGAAGTCCCAAGGCGGTAATTACATGTGAAGGATCAAGACTCTTGCTCGTACAGGCTGATCCTGTCGAAGCATAGATTCCAAGCTCATTTAGGAAAAGCCCCATCGCTTCGCCTTCAACATCAAGGATAGTAATATTGACATTGTTAGGTAGGCGCTTCACCGCATGACCGTTAAGGAAGCACTTTGGCACTTTAGTTATTAAGCCCTTGATGAGTTTGTCGCGTAGCTGAGTGAGCCTCTTATTTTCTTTGTCTTTGTCATCTTGGCACAAAGTTAGCGCTTTGGCGAAACCGATTACGCCTGGGACATTCTCAGTGCCACTCCTAAGGCCTCTCTCTTGTCCACCGCCATAAACTATAGGCTCAAGCCTGATACCGGCTTTTACATACAAGCATCCGACGCCCTTTGGTCCATATATCTTGCTTCCGTTTATTGTCATCAAATCTACTCCCAGTTCTTTTACATCAAGATCAAGTGAACAACCTGCCTGACACGCATCAGTGTGGAATAGAACACCTTTGTTACGGCACACTGTCGCAAGCTCTTTGATAGGTTCAATAACACCAATCTCATTGTTGGCATACATGATAGAGGCGAGGATTGTATCTTCTCGGATAGCATCATCAAGATCTTTCGGATTTACAAATCCATCGCGATCGACAGGCAGTATAGTGATATCGAATCCTTGCTTCTCGAGCCTCTCGATAGTCTCGAGAACAGCATGATGTTCAATTGAAGAAGTGATGATGTGCCCTTTGCCCTTAAAACGTGCAACGCCAAGGATCGCCAAGTTGTCTGACTCAGTGCCACTCCCGCAAAAGACTATCTCTCTGGAGGAGCAGTTAAGTATCTTGGCAACTTTGTTTCTGGCTTCTTCAAGAGCTTCATGAGCCCTGAGACCTATTTCGTAAAAACCGGACGGATTACCAAATTTATCGCAAAAATAAGGGTCCATAGCCGCCTTTACGGCAGGATCCATCGGCGTAGTAGCCGCATGATCCAAGTATATATCATGCTTCTTGTGATCTTTAAGAAGCTTATTAACCTGTGATGATATCTTCATATATATAAAGGAAATTGAGTTTGAATAAATCCGCAGTCAGTATAGCAAAAAGAAGAGTAGAATAGTACCGATTTTTAATCGACATTAGTGCTTATTGATATTTGTTATCAATAAGTGGTAATATTAAGCACTTTAACAAACACATCAATGATAGAAGAATTCATGAATTTAAGTCCAATAATGCAGACATTCATCGCAACGTTGTTTACGTGGTTTATGACGGCATTGGGTGCGGCGCTCGTATTCTTTTTTAAAAAAATAGATAAAAAGGTTATGGACACGATGCTTGGACTCGCGGCGGGGATTATGATTGCAGCGAGCTTCTGGTCACTGCTTGCACCGGCCATAGAGATGGCGGAAGACATGGGAGGCCTACCTGCATGGCTCGTTGCTTTGATAGGCTTCTCGGCAGGAGGTATCTTCCTGTGGGTAGTGGACAAGACATTGCCTCATATGCATGCAAGTCTGCAAGGAAACCATGTCGAAGGGATAAAAACCAACTGGCAAAGAAGTGTTTTGCTCGTACTTGCAATAACACTACATAATATTCCGGAAGGCTTGGCTGTCGGTGTCGCATTTGGAGCTGCCGGAGCAGGTCTGCCTTCAGCCACAGTAGCAGGCGCTATTGCTCTTGCGATAGGTATAGGCATACAAAATTTCCCGGAAGGAACAGCCGTATCGGTACCACTTAGGAGAGAGGGGTTCTCTAGGACAAAAAGTTTCTGGTATGGACAGATGTCGGGGATTGTAGAGCCTGTAGCTGGAATGATTGGTGCATTCGCAGTAATTTTAATGAGGCCACTTCTACCTTATGCGCTGGCATTTGCCGCAGGAGCTATGATTTATGTCGTTGTCGAGGAGTTGATCCCAGAAGCACACATGGATGGAGGCAGTGACATCGCAACGGTCGGAGCTATGGCTGGGTTTGCCATTATGATGACGCTGGATGTTGCGCTAGGGTAGAGCCGCAAGGCAAAAAATCCACAAGAAAAATCCACAAGGAAATATTTTGGATTTGAGCGATCTTGGAAGGTTAGTAGCGGGAGCGAAAAGACAAGAACCTCACGACAAATGCATAAGGAAATATTTTGGATTCGAGCGACTTTGGCGATTAGCCACTGGAGCGAGAAGACAAAAATATTTCCTAAAGCGACTTTGGCGATTAGCCACTGGAGCGAGAAGACAAGAATATTTCCTACTAAAAGGGTCTCTTAACTCCGGGCCATCCATTCCACACAGGAATTCCACACCAGCGTGTACCTTCAGGGCATGGTCCTTCGAGCCGATCGAATTTGTGATGTTTCCGATTCAAACAAGGTGGTCCGATATATTTGGCCAAATTCGGATGCACGGAAGCAACTTGCTCTACTTCGTCGCGAGAAGCGTCATAGATTTCCAGCTGAGCGTTGAAACACAGTCTCAGTCTCCATTTATGTAGGAGGTGCAAGAAAGAACCACTCTGGGTAAACCTTACATTCACAGCATTTGGGAGTAAGTAACATGCGAATTCAGAAGCGACTCCCATCTCAATCAAACGGTTTTTGGCATCCCAAAGCATCTTCATAGTATCTCTGTACAATGTGGCGGCTTGCTCATTCTTCTCTACTACAACAGGAATATGATAGTCAGGATCCTTCGTATGAACTCGCGTCAGCATAGGCCTGGAGGCTGGATTCATTCGATGTCTTTGCTCTTGAGAGTCGGCACTATGGCTGATTTTTTTCTTAAAAATATAACTGATATTGTTGAGTCCTCTCATCGCTGGCGATAGCGTCCAATTGTTGAGGGTCTCAAGCAAGTATGAATTCTTCTCAGGGTTTAAAATCATGTCCAAAATCTCTTCATCGGTACCTCTAGCGCCGATAGCCTCACGTACACTGTCAGCAACTATCTTCTCAGCATCTTGGTCGTAAGAGATGAGCTTGGATATATGACCATCGAGGTCTGCGTCAAATTTTTGAGCATAATTCTCCTTGCCCGGCATCGAATTTTCCAGAATATCCTCCATGGCATCTTCGCCTATTCGATCGACAAAATCAGGGTCAACGGCGCGAACGGCCGAGACCATCGCGTCGACAAGTTCACGAGCCTCGGTAGGACAATCTGACGCATTTACCATTCGTACGTACCTCTTCAAAACAAGTCCTGAGATTGTGTGGTATAGATTTGCGGTAGCGCAAATAGGCAACACATAGCGACCGTTCTCAATAGCTTTCTTCTCGCTATCTGTGCGAATTTGTTTGTCGTTTTGACCTTTGATACGTCCGATAGACGACATCATACGGAAGTTATCTTCCTTGAGGAGTTCGGAAATTTTTTCATAAGCATCCCAGGCTTTCAAAACCGCATCGCGGTAAATATTAAGCGCCTCACCTTCGATAGGTGGTACGTAGACATTTGCGTCATCAAGCACGACATACCTCTGGGAACTCTGCTCGGAATTGTAAAAAGGGTGAGAGTGTAAAAAACTCCAGATCAGTTGACGTGAAACACCGGTTAAGCCGAAGACAAAAGTCGGATGCTGAAAAGGCGTATGATGCCCTGCTTCGTAAATCGCCTCCCCGATCCTTTCGCGCTGACCATCGGTCACATCCGCAGGAACAATCAACTTAGGACTGTAACAAGTACGAGCGCTTGCAATTGATAGATCAAAAGCATGATCGGTATGCGCAATGAGTTTTACGCTAGGTTTTTGTGGAGTGAAATTTGTCATCAAGCATCATCCTAACATAAAATAAACAAAAGGTGGAGCAGGTAGCCAGGAGTGTCAAAACATGCTATAATTAACAAAAATATAGCCATGATAAAATTCTTATTAAATCTATTCTCTCCATATGCGCACCCTTTTGAGAAAAAGGTTGATAAGTTTTTTAGGCAGATCAAATCAAACAGCGACCAATACAAGATTCAAAAGGAGCTGGAGACTTTGATGCAGAAGGATCTTGTCATCTTGGATTTATGGATGGAAAAAAAATACAAGAGTTATAAGTACATGAAAAAAAGCGTTCGCAGGAAGATGCACGAGGACGTAAAAGTCTTGAACAAAGAATTTGATCAATACGCGGAGTCTCACAAGGTAAACGTAGCGGCTTTACAGGAGCAAATCGAGTCTCATGGCCTGGATTTTCCGGAGAATAAAAAAAATAAGCTAACATATATAGCTGCGATAATGTCATACCTGCGCCCGGGGACACACTATAGGTACGAAAAAGCGGCGAATTTTGGAAAACTGCTAAAGAATCCACGCGAAGAGAAACTCATAGGTGACTGTAATCAAATAGTCACGCTCTATAGCTATATGTATTCGCGCAAATATCCGATTTCAGACTTGAATATTAAGCTGTTGCCTGGACATGTATGTCTTCATTTCGAGGGCATAGACATAGAGGCTACGAATGGGACTTTTCAACATTACAAAGAACACGATGGAGTTTTGCCAATTACCGAGCTTATTACAACGAACCTGCTGGACGTGGTGGACGCAGAAGAAAAAGTCGAGACGATAGATCCTCGGACGATGGTGAAGAGGGCTCAGTTCGCGTATGCGATAAGTAGCAAGAAAGATCTGGTAAAGCGAAACCTAGATATAGCTTACAGAAATGTAGGTATCACGCTTGTGAAACGCAAAGAGTTCAAGTCGGCGATATATTTCTTCGAGAAACTAGGAGATCGTGACCTCATCAAGACTGCTTATCACAATGCGACAATACATTACTTGAACGCGAAGAATTATAAGTCTGCAAGTTATTATGCAAGACGCACAGGAGAACCAGAACTAGAGAATGCTGTGACTCGAGGACAGGGAGTAAATTTTTATAACAAAAAAAACTACAAAACGGCACTGACCTATTTCCAAAAGATCAACGACGACAGGATGATAAAAGCTTGTTATCAGGGGCAATATAGCCAGCTTGCAGCTAAGATCAAAAACGTTAAGACAATAGATGACGCTCGTAAATATAGATCAACCTACAACGCAATGCTCGACTTGGCTCACAAAATGGGGAACGAACAAGCCGCAAACTACGTCCGAGGAATATCGGGGAAGATGTAGAAGGCTAAAGTATCGCTGCTGCTAGGGGTGACGATGGTGTGTGTGCAGTTGGCATGGTTAAATCTCGTACTCTATATCAAAGAATTGCACTCGCAATACATCAGGAGTCTCTTTAGCCATCTCTGGCAATTTCAGGGTATAGGTATAGTGCCATCGAGGTTCTGATTTGGGGCCATTTCGTCGATAAGGACCAAGCATTACTGGCTTATCTAAATCAGCAGTTGCAAGTACCTCTGCAAAAAGCTCAGCTCTTGCTCTTGCAGCTGATACTGTAGGTACGGTGCCGGCATGCAGAATCTTCCTGCCATGCAGCTCAGAGAACTTATAAAAGCACTCCCTCGCCTAGACTGATTCATATTATTGGTGTCTGTATTGTACCAAACTCGCACCTATTTCCAAAACAAAGTGAAGTAATGACTTCGCACGCGGAGCGTGCGAAGTCATTACTCCGAATTCGTTTGGGAAAATGGGGGGAACAGCGTGGGCGTGCCTTCGGCACGCCCACTCCTTGGTTGGTTCTCAACCGCTAAGTTCCATTTTGGTGGAGCATAAGGGACTTGAACCCTTGACCTCTTGCATGCCATGCAAGCGCTCTAGCCAGCTGAGCTAATGCCCCAAGAACGAATTCGCAGCGAGCGTATCAGCATGATGACATCTAGTCAATGTCACCGAGATTAATTACCTTTGATCAGCTTTGCAGCATGGTACCAATACAGATCGCCATCTTGTAATGCATCATTAGCATCCTCTTCCCAGATGTGCTTGGCGAGGCCTCCATTTTGAACAAGTGTACTCATTCCATCAATCCAGTTCTTGCCATCTTGATTAGGTGTATAAAATTTCTCATCATTCGCAGCTACAACACTAGATATTGCCTCCTCACTAGTACTGCCAGCAAGGAGAGTTCCTCGCATATCAACAACAGTATGCCTTGTGGCGGGAGTGTATGCCTGATTTAGAAATATCCTGTATTTCACATAATAAACGCCGTCGATCCTGCCGATCTGAGTACGGAAATCCGATAGAGTATAGTAGCCTCTCGCAAGATCGTGCTCCAGACCCTCAATAAAAACTCTGTAAGCTTCAGTATGTGCTTGATTGAAATCCGGGTTATAAGCAACGCCTTCACGCAGTGCGTCATAAGCTTGATACTCTGCCGAAGACTGTCTAGTCTCTTCGGAACAACTCATGGTTGGAATCAGCGAAACAGCGCAAACAATCGCAAGCCTTAAGAGGTCTCTGCGAGAATGACCATAATTATTATGACTGTCAGGTGACTGCCTCATAAGGACACGATAAATAAACAGATGCAAATCATGCCATTGGATTACGGAATTGTCAATATTGGTGGGCCTGGCTGGACTTGAACCAGCGACCAATCGGTTATGCATCTCACTATCACTTTCATGATCTCTTTCGAGTTTGTAAGCTGGACTATCCCTTCATCCCAAAGAGAGACAGGAAGCGAAGCGATCAAGTCGCCTTCCTTGCTATCAAAAGGATGTCTGCCGTCTAGTCTCTACACCTTTCTCCTGCTAAGCAGGAGACTTGGCTCGGGATTGCCATAAATCGCATAACGATCTTTAGGTTTCCCCGAATTTGACAGATATTCATGATCGGATTACTCCGATCACAGCCCTATGATGGTGATACGTATCGTGTTATAGTGCGGTTATGAAACAAATCATAACATGCATTGTGTGTAATCAGCCTTTGCAAGGCCGACAATCAAAATTTTGCAGTACTAAATGCAAGAACAAACTTCACCAAGGATATAACGCCCAAAAAGATAGAGGGGTTAAGAGAAAGCTAGAATTGATTAAACTAGCAGGAGGGAAGTGCTCTAAATGCGGTTACTGCAAGAATTCAGCCGCTTTGTCTTTCCATCACATAGATGCAAAAGAAAAAGAGTTTAAGTTAGACATGAGATCAATATCAAATAGAGATAAAAGATCTATCATGGCAGAACTTGATAAATGTGTTCTTCTTTGTAGCAATTGCCACGCAGAGGAACACAATCCACACCTCGACTTAGTACCAACACCGTTAAGCCGACTGCTCTAACCACTGAGCTACAGGCCCAAATTGTCAAAGATACCAGGAAATCCGCAAAGGCAATTTTAATGTGAATAAACGGAAAATGCAAATATAGCTGACTTACCATCAAATGACATAAAGGATGGAGGCTGATTTGTCTATATGGCAAGGCATCAAAAACAAAGAATAGCAGCGCTATTTAAGGCTTCTGATAACGAAGCCATATAGCAAAACAGCCTTTGGAATTTACTGTTATTTGATGGTAATTCGGCTATGATACAATAAAACACACGCATAGAATCATATCGATCATTGTGTGCGGAAAAGTCCTATTTGCCGATACTAACAGTCCTAGCAAGTAGTGATTTCCTTCTGGCAGCAGTCTTCTTGCTGAGAACTTTTTTCTTTGCAGCCATATCAATCTCTTTTTGTGCGCGAGATAGGGCTTTTGTAGCTTCCTCAGGTTTGCCAGCCTTGACGGCGTCAACTACATCACGCATAGCTCTCTTATACTTAGTACGTGTGTTGTAATTACGCTCTTGTTTAACGCGAGATTGGCGAAGTGCTTTCTTGGCTGCTTTTGTAATTGGCATAAATTTTTTCTAAAAGTTTTGCGAGGAGGAATATAAGGTAACTTACAGTATAAGTCAAACAAAATCCGAGGAAAAACACATAAAAACAAGGTGATAAGAGATGGTTATCGATTTGAGTAGCTTCTTATAAAGCATGCATTTTTTTCAGGTTTTTTTAATATCACTATGATATTTTTGGCGCACTTTCTCCCGTGTACACGAAAAATTACAAATTAATCAAAACGAAAAATGAAAAAGTACATTTCGATGCTACTTCTCGTGCTAGCGATTATGCCTAATCTCACAATAGAGGTAAAGGCCGCATCTTCACTGGATGTTGTAATCAACGAGGTAGCTTGGGCTGGATCGGCTGAAGACTCATCAGCAGAATGGATTGAGCTCAAGAACAATACAAGTGAAGCATTAGATTTAGCTGGGTGGACAATCGTAGATGATGGCACCTCTACATACGAATTATCAGGAACGATTTCAGGGAACGGATACTTAGTGCTTGGCAAGGATACCAATGCGGATTTGGACATCAGGTTGTCGCTTGCCAACTCAGGCGATTCGCTAGCTCTTATTGACGACTCCGGTAGTACGATAGATACGGTGAACTCATCAGGCGGTGCCTGGCCGGCGGGTAACAACAACACGAAGACGTCTATGGAAAGAATCGTCAGTACAGAGTCCGGTAGTGACAACTGGAGCGATTGCGCAGACAGCAGTCTATCAACTCCTCGTGGTCTCAACAGTGTCAGCGAAAGCTCTACAGGAACTGAGGTAACCTTAACAGTCTCAGATGCAGAACCTAATATTGGAGACATCGTCGAAGTGACAGCATCCATCAGTAACGTCGAAGATCTGTTCTCGTATGGATTTGATATCGATTATGACACAGCAGCCCTCACTTATCAGGCAGCTACTCAAGGAAGCTTTCTGAGTGAGTCAGGATCAGTAGCGACTTCTTTCAATGCGGAGATGGAGAACGGAGAAGAGGGTACGATCATAGTAGGTGAGGCAAGAACCGGAGATGACAAAACGGGGGTGAATGGAGATGGGACATTGTTCACAATAGAGTTTCTTGTAACGAGTAGCGGAAGCGCAGAAATCAATATCGTAAGTGCGAATAGTTTTATAGCTAGCGTAAATGCAGATATTGAGGCCGATTTTGAGAATACAGGTATTGGATCGTCTTCCTCCTATAGCGTGGCTCAGGTTGGCAACGCAATCGCCGTAGAGAGCGAGGAAAGATATTCCATCGTCTTAACATGGGATGCGGTAAGCGGAGCCGATAGTTATAGGGTTTTGCGAATGAACTCTGCTGGTGATTACGAGGAGCTGGATGAGATAGCCGAGACAACTTATACAGACAGCCTATATGTCATCCCAAGTAATACATATTACTACCAAATTATTACAATAGACGATGGTGTGGAGAGTGAAGGTCTGGTAGTCACAGGGTCAGATACGCGTGGCATAAAAGGGGACAACAACAGATCCGATAGAGTCGATGGACGTGACCTCGAAAACATAGCCAAGCATTATGGCGAAACGTATGCAGATGAAGAGTACGATGTGCTGATAGACACGACATATGATGGCGGTATTGACGGAAGCGATTTGATAGATTTAGGAGTCAATTGGGCGCTAACGTACGAATAAATAATTTTTAGCTGGGGGAGGTCTCTTATTCGCAAAGCCAATCCAGGCCTCCTCCCTAAACATATAAAAGTATGAAAACATGGATAAAACTCATAATGATATGCGCGATATGCGTAATACTACTTGCGATATCGGCAGAAGCTTATGCGTCGGTGGATCAGATAATAATATCGACATATCAATCAGAAACGAAACTAACTGCAGTCATAGAGGCAGACAGTATAACTCAGCCTGTTATAGGAATGGCATTTGAACTTGAATACGATCCAACGGTACTGTCTTATGACTCTTATGATGTGGGAGCTTTTTTCGAACAGGGTGGAGAGCCCATATATCTGGTAACATACGACATAGATCATCGTGGAGGCAGAGTCATAGTTGGAATAACTCTGCGAAGATCGGATAGGGAGGTTGATGCAAGTGGCACCATCATTGCTTTGGATTTTGATATTTATGGGAATGAAGACACGGAACTTGAATTCAAAAACCCAATAATAGCAATGATTAATGAGTATGGAGAACGTGAAGATCTCACAAGTATTGAATGGGTGAATACAGAAGTCTCAATGACCGCTTATAACGTAGACATGATAACCACGGAACAACTGGCAGATCCCATCATGCAGGAGAGTAGGGGTTTTGGAATGACTAGTGTAAAGGATGGTAACGTCGCAGATACCATTATGGCGAACATATTTACTGTTGGTGGATCAGTGATTGTATTAAGTGTGCTTTCTCTGCTGTCTGCCATCTGTTATATTGCTTGGCGAATACATAAAAAATATCGCCATGTTGTGCAAACAGCTGATTCTCGCATCACGGAGCCCACGGAGGAAACAATTATTAGAAGAAGCTGGTCTTAAGTTCAGCATAGATCCGGCAACAGAATTTGAAGAGATATTAGGTTCGGAAGACCTGACGCCGGAGGTAGTAGCAATACACAATGCGGAGGGAAAAGCTCATGAAATTGCAAAAAAACATGCCAACGCATACATACTTGGTGTGGACACGATCGGTGCTTATCAGCACCACATACTTGGTAAGCCAAAAGACATCGCCGATGCAAAGCGTATTTTGCAGATTCTCAATGGAACAACTCACGAGGTTATCTCAGCCATATGCGTTGTGTCTACAGACGAGAATGGAGGAATAGAGCGCAAAAAATCGCATGCGGAAAAAACTTTGGTCAAATTCGCAAAAATGAGCCCAGGCGAGATAGATAGATATTTAGAGTCGGGTGAGTCCATGGATAAAGCCGCAGCATTCGCAATACAGGGTCTGGGGTCACTTTTTATTGAAAAAATAGATGGAAATTACGATAACGTGGTGGGTCTGCCGATGTGCAAACTTTATCAAATGTTTAAAGAATTTGGCGAGGAGATGATATGATGGTATAAAATATTTAAAGACATATTAACACAAAAATAAAATGGCAAAAAAAGGAGGTAAAATAGCATTGGCACTAGGGCTGGTTACAGGTGCAGTTACAGGCATTTTATTCGCGCCGGGGAAGGGACAGGACTTGCGAAAGAAAATTGCAACAGAGAGAAAAAGCGGTGGAAGCGGTGCGAAGGCCGTTGGTAATGATCTTAGAAAAATGGGTGAAGAAATTGTAGACCTTATGAAGGAAGTCGTAGAGACGGATGAAGTTCAGGGAATTTTTACAAAGCTTAAGGGTGAAACCGCAAAACTCACTAATATTAAGGCGGCAGACTTAGACGAATGGGTGAAGAAAGCTCATACCAAAGCGGAAAAACTAAAAGCATTGGCAAGCGAATATGCTAAGCACAAGAGATCCGAAATAGAGGGTAAGGTAAAGAAACAAACAACAAAAGTTAAAAAGGTGGAGAACGCAGCCAAGAAAAAAGTGAATAAAGTAGAGAACAAAGTGCGTAAAACGGTTAAGAAGGTGAAAGCCAAGGTAAGAAAAACTGCAGCAAAAGTTGAGAGTCAAGTAGCTCCGAAGAAGAAAAAAGCTACAAAGAAGAAATAATTCATATCTCAAGAAATGCGAAACCCGAAAATAGGAATTATTGGGGGGAAAGGCAAGATGGGTACTGCCTTTGCCGAGTTTTTTGAGTCGCAAGGATTAGAAGTCCTAATATCAGACATAGGAACTAAATTAACGACGCAGCAGCTAGTCAAAAATGTTGACGTAATAATAGTATCAGTCCCCATCGCCTCAACAGAGGCTGTGATCAAAAAAATTGTACACAGACTGAAGCCCTCTCAGTTGATTATGGATCTGACTTCGATAAAAGAGATGCCGATTCGCGAAATGGCGAAAGGGAAAGCTTCTGTGATAGGTCTGCATCCAATGTTTAACAGTACTACATTCGGTCCGGGGCAGAAGATGATCGTATGCCAAAAAAGACCAGGTAAATGGCTGAAATGGGTCGAAGACATTTTCGCAAACAAAGGAGGAATAAATCTGCTCAAGCTTACAGGGAAGCAGCATGATATGTTGATGAGCTTGGTACAGGGGCTTGTTCACTTTGTTGATATCGCTTTTGCAAAGACTTTGGAAGAGAAAGGAGTAAAGGTAAAAGACTTCCTGCCATTTGCAAGTCCGGCCTCCGGATTAAAAATAGAGATAGCAGCAAGAATCTTGTCTCAAGACTCGGACTTATACGGGAATATACAAATTCAGAACGAATACATACCGGAAGTAATAGAAGCATTCATAAAATCAGCTCAAGAGCTGCGTGAGAAAATAACAAAAAAAGACCTGCATGGGTTTTGTACGTATTTCGACAAGGCGTCCGAATTCCTTGGCGATTACAGGTATGAAGCTCAGAAAGAAAGCGACTGGATAATCATACAGTGGTTAGAAAAGTTCAACAAAAAACCGACCATTCAACAAAAAAAGTGTTCAGCAGGAAGCATAGCAATTTTGGGGCCAAAAAACTCTTACTCGTATTTTGCGGCAGAGAAGCTGAATACTAAGCATAAACTAGGCCGTGACATATGCTGCATGCCGAGTATTGAAGATGTTTTTACTGCTATAGCTCGTAAGGAAGTATTCGCAGGTGTTGTACCTATCGAGAATATATTACAGGGCACAATAAGAGAGACGATGGATGGTGTATTTAGGAATAAAGTTCGGATTAGGGCAAGATTTAAGATGCCAATACATCATTGCTTAGCTGTGTTATCCAAGAACGCAAAAATCAAAACTGTATGTTCTCATCCTCAAGCACTGCATCAGTGCTCAGACTTTTTGAAAAAACATTACAAAACAGCGACAATAGAGAAGAAAGCGAGTACATCGGCAGCTTTTGAATACGTAAAGAGGATGAAACTGGATGACGTTGCTGTCATAGGCCCTGTCAAAGCGGCACAAAACTTCGGATTCAGAATCCTAGATACGAACATTGAAAATGATAATCGAAACACTACAACATTTCTCCTTATAACGCATCAAGACACGAAGATGGATCTCGGGATCAAGCCTAAAAACGTCTCAATAGCTTTTCATTTTTCAAAGGACAGCGCTGGGTCACTTCATAGCGTGCTAGGATATTTTGCACAAGCCGGTATCAATCTCACCAGATTAGAATCGCGTCCGGCAGAACACTCACTGGGAGACTATGTGTTTTTCGTGGATTTCGAAGGTGCGCTAAAAACAGCAGACAAAACATTGAGGCTTATCAAGAGCAAAGTGGCAAAGCTTAAGATACTAGGAGAATATTAACAGCTCCTAAGTCCCGTCATCATATCCATCTTTTTCTGAATAAGCTCTTTGGTTCCAATATCTTTTCTGTAGAACACAGGTCCTCGGACGCTATCCATAGCTGATGTAGCCAAAGCGGCAGCCTCATCTAATTCATCTGCAATACCAACAAACGCAATAGCCCTTGATCCACCCAGATATAGGCCGTCTTCACGCTGATCAACAGAAGCATAATAAGTTTTTACGCCATCAGGGATAGATCCAATTTCAATTTTCTCGCCTTTGACAGGACTATCAGGATAGCCTTCTGGCACAATATATTTGCAAACAGTAGCTTTTTTCTCGAACTCAATCTGCATACCATCGAGAGAGCCCTCAATTGTAGCCAAGCAGATATCTACAAAATCCGTTTTCAAAATAGGCAAGACATTCATGGCTTCCGGATCTCCAAAACGGGCGTTGTACTCGATCAAGCCGACTTTGTCCTTACAAGCGATGAATCCACCATACATAATGCCGGTGAAATAAACTCCAGTCTCTTCATATAGGGCTTTCGTGACTTGGACATTGATGTCATGCGCATCTTGAATATCGGAAGGTCGCAAGAACGGCAAAGAATGATCGGCGCAGCTATAAGTGCCCATCCCGCCGGTATTAGGACCTTTATCTCCATCATAAGCTCTTTTGTGATCTTGTACTGCCGGCATAGATACGACGGTTTTGCCATCAACAAAACTCATAAGCGAAAACTCCTGACCGATAAACTTTTCTTCAACAACCACCTTGCCGTCTTCGCGCAAGCACTCTTCTGCATACGAAACGCCGTCAGAAATAGTCTCAAGGTGATCTCCGGACACCTTGACTCCTTTGCCTCCTTTGAGGCCATCAGACTTAACAACATAGTTGCCACCCAGTTTTTCCATAAATTCTCTGATCCCTTCAGATTTATAAAAGACCTTAAACGCAGGATTACCGGGGATATTGTATTTTTGCAAAAGATCTCGAGCGAATGATTTGGAAGATTCCAGCGCGCCAGAGACCTTAAGTGGGGAAGCGGACTTAATGCCAGTTGCAAGTAACATGTCAGCCATACCGGCAGCGATTGGAGCTTCCGGTCCCATGATAGCAAAATCAGGTTTTGTATGATTAGCAAAATCTTTAAGATTGTCGAAATCAGACAGACTACCGACTTCATATGCAGTGGAAAGTTGCAAAAGACCAGGATTCGTCGCGCTGCCATAGGTGATGACGGAAGTCTGGTGCGAACTGCGCAACAAAGTCTCGGCAATGACATGCTCACGAGCACCATTACCTATTATTAGAACTTTTTTCATATTAATTAAGTTTACTACTACTCACTAGAGCAGCGGCGCCTGATCGGCCATGTAAGAAGATCCACCTCTTTCAGCATCCCGTTCCTTTTCAGTTGCACCCAAAGTAGCGTCATCGACGTCTCCCGTAGGATATTTGCCATCAAAACATGCAAGGCAGAAATTATTTACATCACCAAAGCTGACAGCCTCAACTAAGTCATCGAGATCCTGATAAAAAAGAGCATCTGCTCCAATGGATTTGGCGATCTCATCAATACTTAGCTCATTAGCAATATATTCTTTGCGACTTGGGAGATCTATGCCATATAGACAAGGATAACGTAGTGGCGGAGCAGCCGAAGCAAAATAAACCTTCTTTGCACCGGCTTCCCTAACCATAGCTATAATTTTTTTGGAGGTATTGCCTCGGACGATACTGTCATCGACAAGCAAAACATTCTTGCCCTCAAGTTCAGGGACATTAGGTGTCAATTTGTACTTGATGGACTTCTGCCTAATTTCTTGCCCAGCCATTATAAAAGTTCTGCCTATGTAGCGATTTTTGATCAGCCCCTCACGCATCTTAACGCCAATTTCATGAGCGAGAGCAGTGGCAGTTGATCTGGATGTGTCAGGTACGGGGGAGACAACATCTATGTCAAGATTAGCCGCTTTTACTTTTTTTGCGAGTAGCTTGCCCATATGTAAGCGAGATTTGTACACAGATATGCCATCCATGATGGAATCAGGTCTGGCGAAGTACACATGTTCAAATATACAAGGAGAGAACTTCTCATGAGCAACAGTCTTGCGATGTACTGTCTTGTCCTTGTCTATAAAAATCACTTCGCCATTGCCTACGTCAGACACGCGCTTGCATCCAAGTAGCTCAAAAGCTACAGATTCCGAAGCAAATATATAATCAGTATTTAATCCAACATCACGTTTGCCGAATATACCAGGTCTAAGTCCGCGAGGATCACGGAAGGCAACCATCCCTTGGCCGGCAATATGAGCCACCACAAAGTATCCACCGCTAACTTTTTCGTAAACCTCCTGAACAGCTGCAAAAACGGCTTCAGGCTTAAGTTCGGTCCCGGGGTTCTGTCGGAGCAGTGCTTGTGCAAAAACATGCATAATAATCTCAACATCACAGTTCGAATTAACAGAAACAAGCTCTTTCTCGGCTAAGTCTTTCTTCAGTTGCCAGAAATTCACCAAATTACCATTGTGAGCCATCGCAATTCCATACGGGGAGGATCTTTGGAAAGGCTGTGCATCCAGCACCCCTCCACCTCCAACTGTTGGATAGCGCAAGTGAGCTATTCCGATTGGACCTTTGAGTCTCTCCATTACATCTGGTGTGAAAACATCACGAGTCAAACCAAGATCTTTGTGAAGATGGAATTGGTTTCCATCATAAGTAATAATGCCGCATGCATCCTGACCTCGATGTTGCAAGACAATCATCGCATCGTACAGATCATAAGCCGCATTACCACTACCGTATATTCCGATGACTCCGCACATAATTCATGAAGGTTAGTATATTGAATTACTTTTTTACAGTATTTTTTTTGTATGCCATCAAGGTGTTCTCCATAAGACAGGCTACAGTCATAGGACCAACTCCGCCAGGAACAGGGGTGATATATGATGCTTTCTTTGAAACATTTTCAAAATCAACGTCTCCAACGAGCTTACCATCAGCCAATTTGTTAATTCCAACATCGATGACAATAGCGCCATCTTTCACCATGTCTGCCGTAACAAGGCCGGGTTTGCCAACAGCGACGACTAAGAGGTCGGCACCTATGGTGTGACTCTTAAGATCTTTTGTATCTATATGGCAAGTTGTCACAGTCGCATTCCTGTTAAGCAGCATTGTGGACATAGGCTTGCCAACGACATTGCTATGTCCGACGACAGTAGCATCCATCCCTTTAACATCTATATTGTAATGATCAAGAATTTTCAAAACGCCCTTGGGAGTACATGGCGATAAATCCATAAACTCTTCGGATAAAAACATTTTGCCAAGATTGTAGGCTTGAAATCCATCAACATCTTTATATGGGTCAATAGCTTTGATAACTTGAGGCACATATACATGGCTAGGCAGTGGAAGCTGTACCAATATCCCATGAACATCATCGCGCTGATTGAGCTCGTGTATCAAGTCAATCACGGATTCTGTAGTGACATCTCCGGCAGAAAGCCTGATAAGCTCCCAAACAATGCCTACCTGCTCACATGCTTTGCGTTTCATACGAACATAAGTTTCACTCGCCGGATTATCTCCGACAAGTACAACAACAAGTCTGGGAGGCACGGTCAAAGAGCGCACCTCGACTGCAACTGTATCTAGAATTTCTTTTGCCACAAGCTTGCCGTCGAGAATTTGCATGGTTGATGGTAGGGAAATAGTGCAAGTCGATTCTAACAGACAGATGACCACTAATCAATTCTGGAGTTCGTTCTGAACAATATCCCAGATGAGAGCGGCGGTATCATCGATTTCATCTTGCAACATGACATTGCTCCATCCGTATTTCTCTCCCAAATCTTGTAATACGAGACGACATTTTTCTATAAGTTCGTCGCTATCTTCATGTATATGTCGCGCTTCCTTGGCGCTAGCGATTCGAGGTCCATCTATCAGGATGGCCAGATCTTCTTGAATGAGATACCTGTTGAGATTTTCTAGCCAAAAAGCATCCAGTCCCTTCGCCATACCCCATGCAATCCCCGTCCCGATGTAATCTTCTGCTACGACGATATAACCTTCGGCAAGCCACTTCTTGAGTTGAGGCTCAAATTGATAACGATTAAGAGCAAACCACATCTGTAATTCCGCTTCCGTTATTTCCTGATGCTCGCTGCTTCTTATAAAATCATTTAGATAAGGTCCGGTTGGCTCAAGATCGTAAACGGGGAATTTGACGTACTTGGTCTTTTTGCCTATGGACTTCAGCTTGGCGACAAGTCTCTTGGCATGAGTTGTCTTACCTGTGTTGTTTGTTCCGTATAATGTGATAAACATATGTGAAATAGTTTTTTAAGGGCTCTTATCCTGTCGAACCGAATCCACCTCTGCTTTCGGAATTAATCTCTGAGGTTTCTTCCCAATCAAACTTATCAATTTTAACAAAAACTCCTTGAGCAATCTTAGTTCCACGCTCTATTGTAGCAGTCTCGCCGCTGAAATTATAAACCTGAATCTTGATTTCATCATCAGGACCACAATAATCATGGTCAATAATTCCAAAGCCATGAGGCGGAGTAACGCCATGTTTACGAGGAGTGCTTGAACGCGAAGCAACGATTAGCATATAACCTTCCGGTACCCCAATAATAACGTTCCCAGGGATAAGCTCGATCTTGCCGGGTTCAATAGTAGTTGTTTCACGCGCCATTATGTCAAAACCTACAGAACCGGCAGTTTCGTACTGCGGCAGTGGTATATCCTTATCAATACGTTTGATTTTGATTCTCATGATTGTTTGTCATCAACTAAAAGCTTAAGCTCCTCAAGTAAATCGCCGTCTATAACTCTACCATGTCCGGGAAAAATCACATCGGCAATCTCGAAAATCGACTTGAGTGATTCCAAATATGGACCTGGATGTTGGGCTGTGACTTCCGATTCATCACGTATCATGTCTTCGCGTACGGCATCACCGGCGCAAACATAAGTTTTGCCTTCCCATTTGTATACAAAAGATACATGATCGAAAGTATGTCCGGGAGTATGAAGGAGTTCTATGTCGGAAGGCCATTCAACACGATGCATATCATGATCCTTGTAGATATAAGTTTTGCCATTCGGCCAAAGAATCGCTGATCTCGTAAAAATAGGGCAGTAATCGGAAAATATAAAATTGTTGGATGTATGATCCAAATGGTGATGCGTATTTAAGACGGCATCTATGTCGGCGGGTACAAGACCATGGAAAGCAAGTTCGGAAATCAGCTTCTCCTTGTGTGAGAAGGAACCTGGATCAACGATAATCCATTTGTCATCGGAGTTTTTTATCAAAACCGGACCGGCGGTTAATGGACTTATAATATAACCGCCATCAAACTCACTGTTCTGATGTTCTCCGGGGAAAAGCTGAATGATCATGCTCTAGAGTTCTTTAATTGAATTGATATGATCAACGTGTACGGCAGGCCCCATAGTTGTAGCAAGAGTGATACTCTTAACAAAAACACCTTTAATATCTTTTGGCTTATGCTCAATGATTGTGCGAAGATATACCTTGACATTCTCGGCCAAATTATCAGCACCAAAAGACACTTTACCAACGATATTATGAAGATTTCCATTTTTGTCGTTTCTGAACTCTACTTTACCCTTACGGATCTCTTCAATGGTTTTTGATACATCTTGTGTAACTGTTCCAGCTTTTGGATTAGGCATTAAACCTTTTTGTCCAAGTGTTCTGGCAATTTTACCAAGACCTTTCATCATATCAGGCGTAGCGACAGCAACATCAAACTCAAGCCATCCTTTTTCTATCTCAGCAATCAACTCTTCATTGCCGGCCTTAATGGCTCCTGCAGACACCGCTTCTTTGACTTTGTCGTCTGAGACAAAAGCAACAACTCGAACTTCCTTACCTGTTCCATGTGGCAAAGCCACAGTGTCTCGCATCTGTTGTTCAGCCTGTTTCGGATCAATGCCCAAATTCAGATGAATCTCAACAGAAGAGTCGAAAGAGGTGACAGAAGTCTCCTTCATAAGCGCACAAGCTTCGTCAACCGTATAAAGCTTGTCTTTGGCGATCTTATCGAGCATTGCCCGATACTTTTTACCGTGTTTCATGGTATTGAAATGTTAAGTGGTGCAATCGACCTTAGAGGGATCCTTAGGTCTCCCACGAATAAATGATTTTGCTTACTCTTCTTTCTCTTTGCGCCTCTGAATTGTTTTCCAATGATACAGCCAAAGCGGCAATCCAACCATGAGATTGGAAAGACCGATAGCCATATCGCGCTTCCTAGCATCGGAATCTGCAGTAGCCCTGTCATCAGCTTCGTTTGCCTCGCAAGTTTCCATGTCGAAATCTTCCTTAGGGCTATCCATGTAAATGTAATCAGCACATCTGCTGTAATAGTATTCGCTGTAATGCTCAAGCGGAAAAACATATGTTTTCAGCACAACATTAACAAGGATTGCAGCGCCGACGATCATAAATATCAGACCTACCGCTGAAAATGTGTAGAGGTAGACATTCCTGATGATTTTTTTGAATTTGGAATCCATGTGATGGTTGATTTATAAGGTAGCAGGCACGGAAATATACGCTTCCTAACCTTTGACTTCAACTCCCATGCTTCTTGCCGTGCCGGCAATTATCTTGGCGCCAGCCTTTACGTCATTAGCATTAAGGTCATCTTTCTTGATAGTAGCAATCTCCTCGAGTTGAGCTTGAGTGATTGTTCCTACTTTGTTCTTGTTAGGTTCTCCTGATCCTTTTTGCAGTGCTATAGCTTTCTTAATAAGAATAGCAGCAGGTGGAGTCTTCATTATAAAAGAGAACGTCCTATCCTCGTGAACGGATATTTCAACAGGAACGACTGTGTCTCCCATCTCTTTTGTTGCGTTGTTGAACTGGTTACAAAAATCTTGAATTTGTAGACCATGTTGACCCAACGCAGGTCCGACCGGTGGAGCTGGATTAGCTTTGCCAGCTGCAATCTGTAACTTGATAACTTTGATAACTTTGATAACTTTCTTAGCCATAATTGTGTGTGATTTAAGTGCTTTGAGACAGTTCTAAAATTGAAGCAAGACTATCCCTGAGTGCGCGGAGAGATTTTAGGGAGTTTGTGGATCTAAGTCAAGGACTCGCCGAATAATACGGTTACATTACGAGATGCCCACAATTTGCGCGAAAAAAGTGAAGAGCTGCGAAGGCGTATCAGGTTAGATACGACTGTGGACATTACAGTAGTAAACAGCATTATTCGGCTAGTCCCGAACCTTAGAAAGTCTGAAAAAGGTACTTGAAATAGTCGTGATACGAATGGACGTACGTGAACGCATAAACGCGATTCTCTTTTAGTACCACTAAGAAGATACTTGTCGTCTTAACATTGTCATTGAAATAGAAAGAAGCATCACCGTAATTATTCACCTCATTCAGAGTGCCGCTACCTTCTTGATCAATGCCACTTTGCTTAAGGTCGGTATATACGGTAAAAGCCTCGGTAGGATCGCTACATACGATTTCATATAGCCCTCCAACATATGTTTCCCCTTCAAAAAGCTCATAATAGTAAGGTATCACGCTGTCATCATCAAACTCCAGTAGATAGAAAACACTTGTTGGAAAAGTTTTCTCACGAAGCTCATAGTCAGTAAATCCATAAGAAGCGTAATCCAAACCTGATAAATAAGTATCGGAAGAAGCATCTGCTGCCACATCCTCTGTATTTTCTGCTGTCTGTGTCTTGCTGTCTGCCTCTTGTGTCTCTGCCTCTTGTGTCTCTGCCTCTTGTGTCTCTGCCTCACTTTCTGCTGTCTGTGTCTTGCTGTCTGCCTCTTGTGTCTCTGCTTCGCGCCTTCCCAAATAATCGTTCACAACAAGCTCGCCAACAGTAATGATGACAATGGCGGAGAAGATGATGGTGAAAATGGTGAATTTTTTCATTTTTGTGTTTTATAAATATGCTCAGAAAATACCAAAAAAGAATTCCAAAAGCAAAAACGGATAAGATACTTACTTCTTCTTGATCTGTGTGAAATCAAGCTCGACAGGCGTTTCGCGTCCGAAGATTGTGATGAGTACCTTCACTTTACCTTTCTCTTCGTCAACATTATTGATGATACCTTCGTAGTTAGCAAAAGGACCATCGAGAACAACAACGTGGTCGCTATTTGCAAAATCAATTTTGAACTTAGGTTCTGCCTGTCCCATATGCCTTTTGATAACCTTGAACTCTTCCTCCGAAACGGGAACAGGGATAGTGCCCGAACCTACGAATCCGGTTACGTTAGGAGTGTTCCTGACTACATACCAAGATTCATCATCTACCATCATGTCCACGAGAACATAACCAGGGAAAAGGCGCTTCTTTTCAGTCTTTGGCTCTCCCTTTTTAATTACAATTTGAGTCTCCTTAGGCACTACAACATCAAAAATCTTGTCCTGCATATTCATAGACTCGATTCTCTGAATCAAAGCTTCACGTACAGCATCTTCATAACCTGAATAAGTATGTACAACATACCAGTTACGTCCCGTACCTTTAGCCTGTTTTGCCATATTTTGATGTTAATATCTTGTAATTATAGAAAGACAGATCATCTTAGTTGCCACCAGCCAATTTGAGCAGTTCCTCAAGGCCGATGCCGAATACCAAGTCAAGAGCACCAAGTAGAGCTGCAAACACAGCACAGAAGATGATAACGACAACCGTTAGAAGTACAGCTTGATTCTTTGTAGGCCATGTGACTTTGCCAAGTTCCGAGAAGCTATCCTTGAAGTATTGTACCAATTTGTTAGACATATCCGTAAAGGTTTTAAACTATAAACTCTAGCGTCCAATCTACCTCCAAAAAGCCTCCTCGGCAACATTCGTAACAGAATTCTATGTAAGACATCTAGAAAAAGCAATAGAAAGTTTGATTAGAAACCTAAAAAATGGTAAAATATACAGAAATAAAAACCAAAAACACGCATATCAATGCGAAAAGTCTCTAAAAAGCATTCTTATATCAAGGCTTTGATCGTGGCAGCGATTCTGGTTGGAGTACTCATATATCTGATATGGTCATCTCCGATCTCCGCCAACGCAGCTTTTATTGGTTTGCCTGATGCATCTAATTTTGGAGATGTTCCAAATCCGGAAGGCGCCGATGCGGTAGAAAAAACCGGCAACCTGATAGCATCATTGATGGGACCGATACGCGTCATCATGGGTGCAGTCGGTATAGCGTTAATCGTTCTGTATGGTTTCATGTTTGTTATATCTGGTCGTAACGAAGAAACGGTAACAAAACAAAAAAGAGCTCTTATATGGGGCATCATAGGTTTGGCTTTGATAAGTATTGCAGCATCGCTATCAGAAGTTTTCAACTTCAGCGACGGTAGTTTCTTAAGTAGCGAAGAATCAATCATAGAGCGGGCTGGAATATTTGATGAAAGAGCCACCCTCATAATTACATTCCTGAAGTATATTCTCGGCAGCATTGCTGTATTTACAATCGTAAGATCGGGTATGGTGATGATTATGGCCAGCGGTAGTGAAGAGAATGTCACTCGGGAAAAGAAGAACTTAATGGGTGGATTCGTAGCGATCTTCTTCGTAATCATCGGAGATTTTGTGGTCAAAAAAGTCTTATTCAAAGTTACTCCGGATACAGGCGATAATATGGCCGTAGTCAGCATAGATGCCAAGGCCGGTGTTGCGGAGATAGTGGCGATTACGAATTTCATGGTGGCCTTTGTGGGGCCATTGATGATACTTGGAATGGTTGGGGGAGGGCTGATGTATGCAATGGCTGGCGGAGACGAAGAAAAAGCCGGGAAAGCCAAGAAAATACTAATGAATTCGGTTCTCGGTGCTCTTCTGATTTATGGTGCTTTTGCAATCGTAACAACAATCATCAGTGGACAAATTTAAGGAGATCAAAAAATTCACAGTATTCATGCTTCTGCTGGTCACGGGATTAACAGTTATGCATTTTGCAAATATACAGAACGCGGCGGCGGCTGTTGGTTATGACGAGCTGCTTGAGACGGCGGGCCAGACTATAGAATTGCCGAGTTATGACGAGGCCGGAACGGAACACGGGAATGCTTATGAAGGGGAGGGGCTCACGGGGATAACAAGCTCGATTTATTATGTGATAGATTTCATCAAGTATATTCTGGGTGGATTGGCGGTACTTTTCATGATGATATCGGCATTCAGGCTGCTCACAGCCGGTGAAGGATCCGATGAGGAAATTAATAAACAGAAAGAGTACTTCTTCTGGGCAATTACGGGGCTTATACTCATATTCATGGCGGACACAATCGTAAAAGATATGTTCTTCGGAGCGGAAGGTGAAATCTTCCTTGAGGGGCAAGAACAGGCACTGGAGTTTGGAGACAGGGCGAACAAGGCAATAAAAGGTATATACACACTGATTGAGATCTTTGTATCGGCGTTGGCAGTCTTTGCGATAGCTTACGATGGTGTCCGTATGATTGCAGGCGCATACAGTGAGGAGCAAATCAACAGCGCAAAAAATCACATTTTCTGGTCGATTATAGGTCTTGTGATGATCGGTATTTCAGAACTGCTAGTGAAAGATATCTTGTTCCCATACAAGCCGGGAGAAGGTGTTACACTTGGTATCTCGCAAGGCAAATTATTAATAGCGAGTATCACAAACTTCGTGTCGGGACTTATCGGTCTTGCATCTGTCGGAGCGTTGGTAGCTGGCGGATATATGTATCTCACGGGAGGAGTTAGCGAAGAAAACACAGGAAAAGGGAAGAAAATTATCATGGGTGCGATTATAGGAATAATACTTGCCGGTGCAGCTTACGCTATAACAAATACGGTCATCGGACTTGGCTCTTAAAGCCGCATAAAAAAAACACAGACCGCCTCTTGAACAAAAGGCGTTTTTTTGGTATAATTAATAGATATAAAACCAAACAAAATGATGCTAATACAAAAAAAACTGGCTGTAATGCTAATCGGCGTAATGGCTGCGGTAATGTGCATGATCCCTCTTGCGTCAGCCGCGGACATAGCGATCGATCTTGTTCCGGATGGAGTGGAAGACTCGCTGTGTGAAGGGATGGAGGAGTCCACAGGTGGTATTCTGAGTTGTGAAGACTCTGGAGACATCACAAGCTTCACAGAGTTTGAAGGATCTTTCGAAGCACCAAGTTCGGAAGGTTACGATTCGGGACTTACAAAGGCCAAGACGGCACGTGAGTATATTCTCAATGTAACAAACTTCGCTCTGTCATTCCTTGGAATTGCAGCTATAGTTGTAATCATTTACGGAGGTTTCCTTTATGTAACTGCGGGAGGACAAGAAGAACAGACGACAAAAGGCAAGAAGTCAGTTATGTACGCAGTAATTGGTATCTTGGTTGTGCTTTCATCATACGCAATAGTCAACACTCTACTCAGCGATGCTGCAGGTGGAGGGGAAGACCGTGGAGAAGGATCCGTCTACTCATCCGGCGACGAAGTAACAGGTGACCAGGTTGATGTATACAACGTCAATCAAATCGCAAAAGATTTACAGGATATGGCGACAGAATATATCGCTGCATTTACAACGTATTCCAATGTCCATGCTTATATAGAATATGCTTGGTCTTTTGAAACACCTGATACTGAGCCTGTTAAAGACATGTTCAGTCTGTTTGATAAAGACGATTATGATGCTGATGAATCAATTGATCAGGAGAAAGTTGCTTTAGTAAGAGAATATGTGGAAATTATAGATAGTGTCGCACAGGAAATAATGGACATGGTCGATAGGAATAGTGACACATATCAAGCTGCATCAGACTTGAAGGCATATACTGAAAAAATATTATATGATGCGAGATGGGGTGTCATGTATTCTGACAATAATCATAACTGGCTTATACCGGTGGCCTATGCGGACCGTTATGAATATGGTGACTTTGATACTCTGCAAAAAGACATCAAAATGGGTCTCAAAAGCGTTGCGAAAGCGGCAAGTATAGATTTTAATGAAAAACTGGATGAATACGGGGCAACTCTGACGTCATATAAGACACTATTTGATGCGACTGGATCACAGGCAGCGGTTAAGGACGGAGGATCAACTCTCAAGACAATAGATGACCAAATCGATACGGTACTTGGGTATTTCGGTACGGATGGAGTAAGCCGTCTGGATTGGGATGCCAACAAGTCATTCCTGGAAGACTCCAAACTAGGAGATCTCATTACCGGATTATTCCTCGCAAACTCCGTACTTAGAGATGTCATTACGGATCTGGGGACCCTGTATTCCCTTGTCGAGAATCTTGAATTTGTGGATACCGTCATTACAGCAAGCGTGAAAGAAGGCAGTTCACCTCTAATAGTAAGCTTCGACGGTTTGGACTCTTACGATCCAAGCGATCTGACGATAGACTCTTCTCAGTACACTTGGGACCTTGATGGTGATGGCAAGTATGAATCAGAAGGAGCCTCGGTAAGTAAGACTTATTATGATGTAGGAACATACAGGGTCGGACTAAGGGTATACAGTCAGGATCCTGATGTCGCACCTGGACAGGCTTATATAAGCATAGTTGTCAATCCTCCGGAGTCGAACATAGTTTTGAAAGCTTACGCAAGTTCAAGCACGGTTGTATTGGCGAATTACGAAGAAAATATAATTGAGTCCACTGCTAAATTCACTGAGGCGGAAGGAACAACCGGTATAACTATTTCGATGGCTGGCACAACTGACGGCAATGGAGATCCTACTGTCTATCACACACTTGATTGTGGAAATGGTGTGGAGAGTTATACAAGCGAAAGCTTGATCGAAGAAATTTGTACATATCCTGGGGAAGGAAGTTATACGCTTAAAGCGGAAGTGACAGATGTTACAGGCACTACTGATAGATATGTAGGCACTATAGTAATAGCATCGCCTGCAGCCAGGATTGAATCTCAATTCTGGTCAGGAACTCCTGAGACAGTGTTCTCATTCGATGGATCTGCGTCAAAGACAGACATAGGAGCGATTACAGCTTATATGTGGTCGGCCGTGTCAGCTACCGGCAAGAGCATAGATTTGGGATCGACCGAAGATTCGAGTTCCAACTTTGACGAACCTGGAGTCTACACGGTGTCTCTGACGGTTACAGACAGTTCCGGCAATCAGGATACGGACACGATAGACATAACTGTCGAATCTCAAACTCCCATCGCTAAATTCGATTATTCTATACCGGACGACTCACAGCCAGGCACAGTCCATTTCGACGGAGGAAACAGCTATGACCCTGACGAAGGGGACACACTGTCCTATCTTTGGACATTTGACGGAACAGAGGGCAGCGATTACGAATTCGCAGAAGGAACAGACGAAACGTCAGAGTCTCCAATAGTGAAATTTTATGAAGCTGGAAGTCACAATGTAACGCTTCAAGTCAGTGATCAGTACGAAGATGAAGATTTGAAACAAACCGGCGAAACAAGCAGTGACATTATGGTCTATTCCGTGCTGGATGTGCTGCTGGAAATGCCAAGCGGAGCGGCTCATCAGCTAGATGACGAAGCGGGTAGCGTGGAAGTGTCTTTCACAGGATCAAGCGATAATGCTGTTGCATACGTCATGGATTACGGTGATGGCGAAGACGAAGCACAGGAAGGTTCTTCATCAAAAACTTTTTACCACACATATACGGAGACAGGCACATACAACGTTGAGCTTACCGTATACGATGATGACGATAACGAAAACACTTATACAAAGAAGGTATATATAGGAGACAGCAATTCGACTATTGCAGTCATATCTCTTGAAAAAGACGGCATGCCGGTAAGCAGCCTCAATATTGAAGGCAATATTACAACGGTCTTCACGTTCGACGCGAGTGGATCTCAAAATACAAACGGTACTTCAAGAGACTTGAAATACAGCTGGGATTTTGGAGACAAAACTCTTAGCACGGAGAAAACGGCGCGTCATACATACGACGAACTTGGAACCTATAAAGTCACGCTAACAGTCAGCGATAAAGACGATCCGTCAATCAACTCGGAAGACACTTTTGAGATCGTAGTCGCAGAAGAACCACCGGAGATTGACTCTCTGACTTATAGTATCAAGTCTGATTCAAACGTAACACCGGTTGATGTGAAGGTGGAAGTGGACGCACAGGACCCGGATGGAAGTATCGCCAACTATTACTGGTATTATTACGATACTGGCAAAACCAGTGAAAAACTGGGTGCTCAAATCACGACAACATCTTCGGCAACATTGACTATAGGTACCAATGGCAGCACAGGAGATGAAAAAGAGTATGCAATAGCAGTGGAAGTCACAGACAAAGCGGGAAACACAGTGTCGAGTCGTGACGAGCTTGATGAAGATCCTACCATAACGGTAGAGAATGGCGAAAACGAAGCCCCTGTGGCGGACTTCAGCCTAAGTGATACTATTATAATGCTGGGAGATACGGTCACGTTATCAAGTAGCTCGTATGACCCTGATGGTGACGATTTGGCATACATTTGGGATTTGGAAGGCGATGGTTTCAGCGACAACACAGAAACGGCAGATGCAACATATGTGTACGAACCTAAGGCTGTAGGATGCTACGACATAAGGCTAAAAGTTGCTGACGAGAAGGGACAGTCTACGACTTCGGATAAGAAGATACAGCTTTGTGTGGAATCGACAGCTCAAGGTCCCGAGGCGGCATTTGTTTACGACGTCAGAGGTTTCGATGTTGATTTCACAAACCAATCAACAACAGACGAAGCTAATGGAGCTGATTTATACGCTGTGTATTGGGATTTCGACACGTTAGTGGACTCGGATGGAAACGGCGATGCAGGCGATGATGCTGATTCAAAAGAGCAAAATCCATCTCACACTTACGACATAGAGGGAACGTACAAGGTTAGTTTGGTCATATACGACTCAGCGGGACAATCAGATAGCGTTGAGCAATCTATATTAGTTGCAGATACGGATCCGCCAACAGCGGCATTCACATCGGAATCAGAGGGGTTAGAAGTGTCTTTCGCAGATAATTCATCTGTAGCGGAAGACTATATAGTCATAACATCTTACTCTTGGGATTTCGATACGCTAGTTGACTCGGATGGAGATGGTGATCCGGCAAACGACACGGACTCCGTCAGTAATGAGCCAAGTTATGAGTACGACGATTACGGTTCATATACAGTGGGATTAACAGTCATGGACTCCATGAACAAGGAAGACTCTGTAACTAACGATATAGACTTAGAAGAGCCTGTAGTTGACGTAATAGCTTATTTGACGACTAATCCTGAGCCAAGCCCAAGCGATGAAAAAATTCATATAACCGGATCTTCGGGGAAAATAGACATTTCGTACTCTACCAATCTTGATAGCGGCGCAGGTATCACCTGTTGGCTTGATAAAAACGTATATTTTGATACCGACGGCGATGGCGTGAGAGACAATGATCATGACCTCGAGGATACGACATGTTTAAGCGGAACTTTCAAAGATGTTTCTTATGAATCATCATGGGGCCTTGTAGTGATGATGCTTACTGCAGAAAGCGATACAGGAAGCTCTTATTCCGTTACAAAAGAAGTAGTATTCGATAGTTCGGGGGCAGCGAACTTATTCCCCGTATCAAGTGCTCAAGGACTTGTTCTTATTATGGTTGCCACTGCATTTGCACTTTTGGGGGCTAGCATTTACACTGTGAGGAAGATAAACTAAAGGAGCTATTCATATAACAAACTTCAAAGTGGAACAAATATATTTACGTAGGTTAAAGGAAGGACGACGAAGGAGTACTGAAAAAGTACTTCAAGGAGGAGTGACGCAGAAACTGCTCAAATATATTTGTTTCCGAAGGATTACCGATATAAGAAAACATTTTCTTCGTTATTCGTCGCTTACGTACTTACCAGTACGCTGCGCTCCTCATGCCTTGAATATGTTTTCTTATAAGGTAACCACTTGAAGTTGGTTATATGAATAGCTCCTAAAACAAAAATAAAGATGGATGAAAATACGCAAAATAATGGGAATCAAATCCCTCAGACTCCTCCGAATCCGGGAGGTGAGCAGCCTAAAATTTATATAAACGAAAAAACAGTAGAAGAACATAAGGAGGATGTTGCAAAAGCTGCCGAAATAGCCAAGCAGCAACAGCAGCCGCAGGTAGTCACGCCAGCTCCTGCAGTAGCACCTGCATCGGCTCCGACACCACAATCAACGCCTGCACCTGCACCTACTCCGGTAGTAGTCACGACGCCTCAGCCAGCTCCTGCAGCTCAACCTGCAGTCGCGCCAGCGCCCAAGACACCGGAACAAGCACTGACGCCGGAACAGAAGAAAGCATTGCAAGAGAAAAAGAAAAGAGCAAAGAAGAAAAAAGCTATAACAGCCGGAATTGTCACGGGTGGAATAGTGTTTGTACTTATTATAGTGATGATATTTCTGCTTTTGACTCAAGGAGGTGGGGCTGACAATCCTCTCCTTAAGATGTTTGGGATTTCAGAGGAGAATTTTTACCCATTCTTGATAACACTTACCAACGTCATATTTGGAATGACGATATTCGTAACTTTCATAGTAGGAATCATAGGCCTCTTCAAAGTATCAATGACCAAGAAAGACGATAAGGCTGGTAAAAACAAAGGCATTATGATGGCAATCCTTGGAGGTTCGCTATTTGTCATATTGGCCTTTGCGTGGACTTTTACATACATGTATCTAAGTTCGCAACAGGTGGAAACTCAGACGGCGCAAGATACTTCGATTATCAAGACAGATCCGGAAGATTTATCTAACCTAACAGCACCTGCGACAATCACGTTCGATGCATCTCAAATACCGTTCAACCCGTATCAATACAAACTGATATCTTTCGAGTGGGATTTTGGAGATGGCTCTACGGCAACAGGCGAGACAGTAAGCCATAGATATACGACAAAAGGTCCGGATGCCGGCAGATACGAAGTTGTTCTGACTGTCACTTATGAAGATGTCGAAACAGGTGAAGAAGCAACGGAACAGATCATTTTGGACGTAATATTCAGTAATGACAAGGTGGCGGCAAGCTTCACCGTAGATCAGGAAAAAGGAGATATACCGCTAACCGTAGAGTTTGATGCTTCTGGCAGTGTCGATCCTGATGGAGAGATAGTCTCTTACGAATGGGATCTCGACGGAGACGGCAAATTCGATGATGGAGAAGACGTGACGGCGGAGTACACATATGAGCAAGCCGGGACATACGAGGTGTCTCTCAGAGTCACTGACAATAATGGAGATTACAACGTTGTAACAATGGACATAGCAGCCGGTGGCGTCGACGTCGTTGCAGTAATAGGCAGTGATAATGACGAGTATTATACTGGAGTTTCATATTCGTTCTCGGCGGCCGATTCCGAGTCGATAAACGGGGAGATTACGAAATACACATGGGATTTTGGTGATGGCAGCAATGATGTAAAAACCAGAACGGCGAAACACACTTACGAAGAAGCCGGTAATTATCTGATCACATTGGAAGTTGAGGACGAAGTCGGTGAAACTGGTAAAACAAAAATTGAAATAACAGTCATTGGCGCATCGGAAAAACCCGTAGCCGTAATTATGACAGATCCGGAAGCTAACTCGTCGACCGGAGTGGTAGAAGGAGAAGTTCCACTAGAAGTCATTTTTGACGCCTCAAGCAGTGTTGATGCGGACGACAATATCGTTGATTACGAATGGGATTTCGATGGCAACGGCGATACCGATGACACAGGCGAAAAAGTCACATACACATACGAAAAAACCGGCGCATACATAGCCTCATTAACAGTCATAGACGCGGATGGAAATACGAACACGGAAACAATAGCAATTAGCGTTTCTGGTCAGGCCTTGGATGCCGCACTTACGGTCACTCCAACGTCGGGAGAAGTCCCGATGGAGGTAGAGTTTAGCGCGGCCGGATCAACATATCCCGACGGAGAAATAGTGGCTTACACTTGGGATTTTGGAGACGGTTCTGACGAGTATGTCGGTGGAGCGGAAGTAACTTACGAATACGACACGGTAGGGACATTTACAGCAACTGTTACGGTCCTTGCAGACGACAATTCCGAAGACTCAGACTCTATAACAATCACGGTAAGGCCTGTAACACTCACTGCTTGTTTCGAAGCGAGCTTGGAGCAGGGCAAGGCGCCGCTTATCGTAGCTTTTGACCCGCTTTGTAGCGGAGGTTCAATCCAGAGTTATGTATGGGATTTCGGCGATGGAGACAAGAGTTACGACCGCAAACCGACTCATACTTTCGATGAGGTGGGCATATACACAGTCGAACTCGAGGTCGAAGACGCAGGTGGCGTCAAAGACACTTACGAACTGGAGATCACAGTGACGTCGGAATAAAAAACGCACCCTACACCCTACACCCTGTCCTCATCATCCATCACTTCACGAAGCCCTTTACCGCTCTTCATAGCTTCTTTGACGAGACGTGTGACTTCATGATATCCGAGTTTTGGAACAAGCTCTGTAGCGGTGCATAGACTCCTGTCAAAAGACCCTTTGATCTCAGCCTCGCAAGCTTCGATTCCGTCGATACATTTCTCGCGTGTCATGCGGAGTCCGTTTTCAAGAATACGGACAGCCATAGTCATATTGAACATAATCAGCGGGGTGTACCAGTTTAGCTCAAATTGACCACCTTGTGCCGCAAAAACTACAACAGAGTCAGCTCCAATAACCTGGCCGCAAATCATACTCATGCACTCGGGGATGGAAGGATTTAATTTGGCCGGCATGATAGAAGAACCCGGTTGTACTTTTGGCAGTTTGATCTCTCGTACTCCTGCGCGTGGGCCTGCATTCATGAGGCGAATATCACCCATGATGCGGTGGATTTCGATAGCCAGATTGCGTAGAGACGCGGAGTAGCGAGAAAAAACCTGCATACTATGAGTAGTCGTGATCGAGTTTGGAGCTTTGGAGAATTTCTCTCCCGTTAATTCTGACAGCTCGGCAATTATTGTGTCTTTGAACTTAGGATGTGTATTTACTCCTGTGCCGATTGCGGTGCCGCCTATACCAAGTTGTTTGAGGGCGGAGATAGCTTCCTTGAGAGATTCCAAGCTGTTTTTGATAGCCTGAGCATAAGCTGTGAACTCCTGCCCAAGTGTTATAGGTACGGCATCTTGTAAGTGAGTCCGTCCAACTTTTTGTATGGATTTAAATTCGCGCCCTTTGGCCTCAAGACTCTTGATAAAATCCTCAAGCTCCGCAGTTAACCACTTGCTCATCATAACGAGTGCTATCCTTGTAGCTGTAGGGATGACATCGTTGGAAGACTGAGCCATATTGACATGATTGTTTGGATGGACATACTCGTATTCGCCTTTTTTCCCGCCTAATATCTCATTTGCACGGTTCGCAATAATCTCATTTGCATTCATATTGTACGAAGTACCGGCTCCTGCCTGAAAAACATCAAGCATGAACTCAGAATCAAACTTACCATCTATGAACTCCAATGCAGCCTTATCAATAGCCTTGGCTTCTTTGGCTCCGAGTTCACCGAGCTTCTTGTTGGCTCTTGCGGCAGCAAGTTTCACGTAGCCTAGCGCGGTACAGAATTCTTCTGGCGCTGACATATCGCTGATCTGAAAATTATCGAGAGCTCTGGAGGTAAAAGAGCCGAAGTAGGCATCTTTTGGAACCGAAACCTCTCCGAGAGCATCCTTCTCGGTTCTGTATTTAGTCATGTGTCTTTGGAAAATTAGGAAAACGAGGCTCATTTTACCACTTGAGATTGGTGGCAACAATAGGAATCTTTCGGAGAACCCAAGGTTACCCCTTGCCACTACATACAAAAAAAGAGGTGAGGAAAAACAGATCCGAGCACGCGTAGTAAAACATGCTTTGGGTCTTGTGGGTCCCAAACGCAAGTTTTACGAGCCTACGCGAGGACTGTTTTTACGAACAACAGCTGGGAGGGGGATTAGGTAAGGGGGAACCCAAGGTTACCCCTTACCACTACATACTACATATATCTCCGTACTCGTGCTGCGCACAGCATCAGGTTTGACGAGGTGCACTAGTTTGAAGACCCTCTTCGCGGCATCGATGAATTTCTTCATCTCATTAGATTGAAAAATCTTAAAGACGGCACGTCCTCCATCATTAAGGTGCTTTTTGCAGATCTCAAGTGTAGCCATATTCAGTTCGACGCTATCGTCATTATCGATAAATTTAATACCTGTCGTTTGTGGAGCAAGATCGGATGTGATTACGTCAAATTTGCCCTCTGGCCTGTAGTCGAAAACGTCTCCGACAACAGTCTCAACTCCCTCTATAGGCTCAATCTCTTTGAGATCTATGCCGATGACATGGCCCTCGCTGCCAACCACCTCCTTTAGCACCTGCAAAAAACTTCCAGGGGCGGCTCCAACATCAAGAACCAGATCTCCTCGTTTTACGATTCTGTAGCGAGCGATAATTTCCTTGAGTTTGTAAGCGCTACGGGCACGATAACCTTCGCTCTTTGCTCTATGGAAATACTTATCGTGCGCCTTATAATGGCCTTTTTTTCGGGAGCCCATTTTGGCGTGGATATTTAGAGTCTAAAGTTTTGTTCTTATTAAATACCATAAGCACCCTTCTAACCTCGTCATCAGGCAGCTTATATTGGTGGATTTTATCCAGAAGCAAATTCATCTCGAGCATCGCATGCTTGGAGGATGTAAGCTCCTCCTGATAATTAGGGCCTTTGTACGCGATCAAAAGTCCTCCTCGACGTACAAAACCAGAAGCAAGTTCGAGCAATGTAGGTAGGGGAGCGAGTGCCCTGGCAATCACGACATCGAATTTCTCACGAATGTCATGCGCAAGTTCCTCGGCACGACCGCATATAACCTTAACATTGGTAAGTTTTAACTCTTTTGTCATACGTTCTACGGAGACGCACTTCTTGCCAATCGAATCCATTAGCGTGAACTCTGTCTTAGGATGCGAAATAGCCAGGACTAGCCCAGGGAGACCGCCGCCAGTACCAAGGTCGAGAACTTTTTTGGCTTTAGCAAGAAACTGGCTACTCTCCAAGGAGTCCATAATATGCCTCGATATAAAATCTTTCCTGTCTCCAAATTTGCACAAATTAAGCTTGTGATTTTCGGCTTCAAACAGGTCTATAAACTGTTCAATTTTTTTGTTCATAAATAGCTCTTTGATACGGAAGAATACTAACAGGAAAAAACATATAAAAAAAGCCCCATACAATCCCTATTCAATAACTTGATTATTCAGGCATTCGTACACCCTCTCGCACACTTTGCACGGAATCGTCCGTCACGGTTTGTTGCGCATTTGCTCTCCTTCTGAGGTTATCTACCGCAAAAAGTAGCTCAGTAACAATATCAGGATGTTCATACTGATCAGCAACGGAGTTAAGTGCTGTCAGCAAATCAGGAACCCCGCTTCCATCGTCGGTATCGGCTTCTTCTACAAGGCCTTCAAGGGCTTGAACAAGGCGGGACTGATCAAAATTATCAGGGTCACGATACCATTCCTCCAGCAACGGAACAATGTCCTGAGCGATTTCAGCAAACGATAATGCCTCGTTTGCGCCTCGAAAGATCTCACCATACTAGCTTCAGATATTCTACTCAGCAATTACATCAGCAGTTACTTCTACTGTAGCATCAGTAGTAGATTCTGCATCTGCATCCTCTGCAGCATCTGCATCCTCTGCAGCCTCTTCCTCTGTATCTTCTTCGATCAAGCAGACTGTTCCATCTTCGCATATCTCTGCGTCAACAGGTGTCGCGTCAACGGAGACCTGCTCACCAACATAAACTCTAACGGAAGCTTCGGTCTCTTCCACTGTAGACGCATCGGAAGCAACGACGTATACATCACAAAGCATTCCATCGAATTTCTCTAGCTTGGATGTGTCTAGGTTGAAAACAGATGCAGCGTCGGTATCGGGCTTGGAGTAAGCGCTCTGCAGCGCAGGTCCTCCTGCATCAAGGACGTCGGCTTCTCCGCAGATCACTTTGGAGATATAAGCGTTTGTGTCAAAAGTTGTAGTAAGATCAATCGTGTCGTCTCCCGGCGTAATGTAAGAATACGCTGCGGTAGTGAAAGTGATCGCTTGCGGGGATGTGAAACATCCGTAAAAAAGACCGGTCGTCATAGCAATCGCCAAGAAAATTGCTGCTTTTTTCATGCTTGCTTTTGGTTAATGTCTAAAGCAGGAAACTTATAGCACGATTCGCGATAAGACTGCAACAGAAGCCGTCTCAGTCCTCAAAATTCGCTTGCCGAGATGGAAAGTTAAACCGCCATGACTGCGAAATAACTCAGCTTCATCTTCCGTTATACCACCTTCCGGACCGATAAATATACTGACCTCGCCCGACTGCTTGATGTTTGAGACAAGATCCTCAAGAGAGCGGTTGGATTCGTCTTCGTAAGCCATTATTTTGATACCAGGCGCGGACTTCATAGCGCTTTCGAGGCTTATGACGTTGTGCAGCTTAGGAAGGACACTCGCTCCGCACTGTTCGCAAGCTTCGATGATGATTTTGTTCAAGCGGTCTTCCTTGGGAGGCTCTTCACCATCCTTGAGCTTGGTCTCGCACCTGTGCGTAATAAGCGGATAGAAATCTGACGCGCCTATCTCCGTACACTTCTTCAGAACATCTTCGAATTTGGACCACGTGTGCGGCACGGCCTGATAAATATGGACATAAAGTGGACGCTCGGTATCAGGCTTGTTTTGAGACAAAACATTGCACGCAACAAGGCGCTTGTCGATCTCGGTAATCTCGCATATGTAATCGATGCCACTCCCGTTAAAGATAGCAATTTGGTCGCCGACTTTCATTCGCAGCACGCGACTTATTTGATGAGCGACATTAGGGTCATTGAGGATGAAAGAATCTTTCCCTTCGAGGGAAATTTGGTGATAAAATCTATGCATTTATTTTTTGAGGTTTAGATGCTTCTTTAATTTTGGAAGGCTCATTGTATTCAAAACATTCTTAGGTTCAAGCCAGCCACGACGAGCGATAGACACCCCGTATTTAACAAAAGGCAGGTGAGCTGTATTGTGGGCATCTGTATCGAGTGCAATCAACACTCCCATATCTCGTGCAGCTCTCAGATGTTTCGCATCCAGATCAAGGCGCTTAGGGTTGCAGTTAAGTTCGATCGCCGTACCTGTATCTTTTGCCGCATGCATCAGCTTATTCAAATCTACGTCATAAGCCTCTCTTTGACCTACCAGTTTGCCCGTGGGATGTCCGAGAATATTGACGTATGGATGCCTAATAGCCCTGATTAGGCGCTCTGTTTGCTCTTTTTCCTCAAGTTTGAAATATGTGTGTACGGAAGCAACGACAATGTCGAGCTGGCTCAGTACATCATCAGGCATGTCGAGTGATCCGTCTCTAAGAATATCGACTTCCACGCCTTTGAGCAGAGTCAGCCCTGTAAGTTCTTTGTTGAGTTTGTCGATCTCGCGTATCTGAGCCTCAAGACGATTTGCGTCGAGACCATGTACGACTTTTAGCGACGGCGAATGATCTGTAATGGCCAAATACTCGTATCCGAGTGCCTTAGCTGCGGCTGCCATCTCTTCGAGAGTCGAATCGCCATCAGACCAGTCTGTGTGCGAGTGCAGTTCGCCTTTGATATCGGCGACAGATACGGTTTTGTAATTCGGATGCTTCCGCATGAACTCGATCTCTCCAGTGTCTTCGCGCATTTCAGGGATGATATAGGGGAGTTTGATTGTTGTGAAAATCTCTTCTTCGGTAGTTCCGGCGATAGATTTCTCTCCTTTGAAAACGCCATACTCATTGATCTTGAGACCAAGTTTTTGAGCGATTTTGCGAGTAGCGATATTATGAGCTTTTGAACCTGTGAAATAGTAAAGAGCAGCGCCAAAACTCTCTTCCGGCACAACGCGCAAATCCACTTGTACGCCGCTTTCCAGTATTACTGTGGCCTTTGTGTCGCCTTTGGCTTCCACATAAGAAATATCAGGGAATTCGCAGAAATAGTCGATGATTTCGGAAGGTCCGGACGCAAGAATATCTATGTCTCCGATAGTTCTTCGGCGACGGCGCAAACTGCCTGCATAAGTAGCTTTTTTCACAAGTTTGGACTTGTGCATATATGCCAAAATCCCTTCGGCGGTTATCATGGCATCATGCAAGGGGATACGCGCGGTAAGCCTGCCATAAGACTCTATAGATTCGAGAACATCGGCCTCGCTTTTCTCTCCCATGCCGGGAAGCTCGCGTAGCAGGCTACGTCTTGCCGCGTCCTTGAGTTTTATGACAGAATCGATACCCAGCTCATCGTAGAAGAGTTTTGTCTTCTTAGGGCCGATTCCACGAAGTCTAAGGACGTCCAGCAGCCCCGGTTTGACCTGTTTGACAAGTCTGAGATAGGTTTGGCAGTCTCCTGTTGTCAGTATCTCAATTATTTTCTCCATTAGCGCTTTCCCTATGCCCGGAATGTCATCGAGTAATTTGGGATCTTTTTCGTAAATATCGCGCAAATGATAAGGATAAGCATGAATAACCTGAGCTGCTTTGTGATATGAGCGTATGCGAAAACGACTATCTCCAAGAATCTCTAAAATATCTCCTATCTCCTGAAAAATGTGCGCTATTTTCTGATTTTCCATGGCTAGGGCCTGTTA